>ENA-UEPV01000866-UEPV01000866.1-human-gut-metagenome-genome-assembly--contig:-NODE-866-length-20332-cov-10.812441_pt1 | contig 20332 bp, 13 predicted proteins | sample MGYA00242942_ERZ507925 | MGnify/ENA primary metagenome ERZ507925 (study PRJEB26167, sample SAMN06115453) | human gut metagenome | host: Homo sapiens | place: China:Fujian | collected 2015-08-26... | reverse complement strand
GGGTAGCGGGATTCGAACCCACGACCCCCTGCTCCCAAAGCAGGTGCGCTAACCGGACTGCGCTACACCCCGAATCTATATTTTAGTGTTGCTTTGTTTCTCAAAAGCGATGCAAAGGTACGACTTATTTTTATATCTGCAAACTTTTACGCATATTTTTTATTCCCCATTTTTACACTTTTCTTTTAGAGTACTGATTATTAAATCATTAATGATAAAAAAAATGTTTGTCATTTACACAGAAATTTCAAGGAGAAACAACTACCCTTCCCTATTTCGCTCGAAACTGAAATACTTCCTCCATGCAGATTCATTATTTGTTTGCATAAGCTAAGCCCGATGCCGGAACCTGTCGGTTTAGTAGTAAAGAACGGAACAAATATCTTATCCAGTACATCGGGAAGAATACCACTGCCATTATCAGTGACCGTAAGCATAAATATTCGCTTTTCCATTTCATAATGAGTAGCAATGATCACCTCCGGAATTTCTTGCTCCATACAAGCTTCACCGGCATTCTTCAATAAGTTAATAAGCACTTGCTCTATTTGAGAACGGTCTAACATCAATATTTTGTCTGCGTCCTCTGTCCTATATATATAATGTATATCCCGGCTGGGAAATAATTTCTTTAAATCATCCAGTAATTCTTCCATTCTGACCGGAGCCAGAACAGGCATTGACAAGCGGGACAGTTTCCGATAGTTCTCTACAAATCCGAGCAGTCCTTTACTTCTCCGATAAATGGTCTGCATCCCTTGCAGCATAATACCGTAATCTTTCTCGTTCATGCCATTCTGCACAGCCCGCTCACTCAATGTTTCGCTTAATGAAATAATGGGTGCAATAGAATTCATTATCTCGTGAGTCAGGACACGAATCAATTTCTGCCAGGCCTCTATCTCATTTTCTTCGAGTACAGAATGAATATTCTTCAGATTTATCAGACGTAAATCCACTCCTTGAGAAGAATATTCGGTGACTGTCACTGCCAATTCCTGCATGACATCTCCACGACAGATGCGAACCGCCTTTACTTCACCCGGTTGAAGTGATGTAATAATAACAGGAAAAGAGGAATTGAGAGAAGACAATTCATTCAATGAGTGAATAGGATAACCGCATAAATCATGAACTGCCGCACAGTTCATCCAATGTACCATTCCACTGCTGTCTGCTACCAATAAACTACTGTCTACGGTGTCGAGCAATGTTTCGTAATATTGATAACGCTCTTCTTTTTCCGATAACTTCGTCCTAAACTCAGACACTACCTTGTTTATTTCTTCGGCAAGCAACTGCTCGGAACGCGACTTATGCCGGACTGAAAAGCTCAAAGAAAAATCGGAATATCGGATACCCTCTATCATGCGGGCTACCATAAGAGTTGTTTTCTGTTGCCATTGACATACATACAAGATGATGCCTAGAACAATCAACAATGAAAATAGTAAACAGAAATAGAGTTCATGCCGGAAAAACAGATAGGCAGCAACAGATGCTGCCGCCAATAACAGCATGAGCAACACAATACGGAGTGTTTGAAATCGATTCATAACCCTAACTTTTCTAATTTACGATAAAGAGCGTATCTCGTTATACCCAAATATTCGGCAGCACGGCTCAAATTACCCTCACTGCGTTTCATGGCACGCTCAATGGCATGGCGCTCCAATTGTTCCAAGTTCAAGATTTCATCAGTATCCACCTTTTTTTCGGGCTGTGGCTGCAACATAAAGTTAGCGGGTTTCAACAAAGAAGAATCCGACAAAATCACGGCACGTTCAATGGCATGCTGCAATTCGCGTACATTGCCCGGCCAATGATAGCGCATCAGCTTTTGCTTCGCCTCCCGGCTGAGCCCGTTTATCTCTTTCTTGTATTTATGAATGTAACGTTGCAAAAAATAGTCTGCCAAAAGAAGGACATCCTCGCCTCTGTCACGCAAGGGAGGTATATGAATCTCAATGGTATTGATACGATAAAGCAAATCCTGACGGAAGTTTCCCTCTTCCACCATCCGGTGAATGTTTACATTGGTGGCACTAATCAAACGAACATCAATAGGAATCGTGCTTGTAGTGCCCAAACGCGAAATCTGCCTCTTCTCTATCGCTGTCAGCAGCTTGGATTGCATAGGCAGCGAAAGATTTCCTATTTCATCCAGAAAGAGGGTCCCTCCCGAAGCCACTTCCATGCGTCCTGCCTTTGCCTTGCGAGCATCTGTAAATGCCCCCTTCTCATAACCGAAGAGTTCGCTCTCAAAAAGGGTTTCAGGAATGCTTCCCAAGTCAATCGTTATAAAAGGAGACTCCCTGCGGGGAGAATAATGACGGAGCGAACGCGCTACCAAGTCCTTTCCCGTTCCATTCTCACCTAATATTAATATATTGGCATCTGTATCCGACAACTTCCGGATGGTGTCAAACACATTCTGCATTGCCTCCGAATGGCCAATCATATTGGGGACCGTTTCATCTTGTCCGCTCAATGCCACCACCTGCTCTTTCAGTTGCTTTATCTCCTTACGTGAATCCCGCAACTTAATGGCTGAAGATAAAGTAGCCAATAACTTTTCCTTTTCCCAAGGCTTAGGGATAAAATCAATCGCTCCCGCCTTGATAGCCCTTACTGCTTTGTCTGTATCCGCATAAGCCGTCATGAACAATACAATCGCCTGCGGGTCTAACTTCAAAATCTGTTCCAGGCAATCAAAACCTTCCTGCCCACTGATGGCATCACGGCGGAAATTCATATCGAGCAGAATGACATCCGGCTGAAAGGTAGTCATAAAAAATTCGATACGGGCCGGTTGGGTAGTGACTTTCACCTTCTCCACATAAGGCTCCAATAAAAGATTCAGTGCAAAAAGCACGTCTTCATTATCATCTATGATAAGTATTTTTCCTCTGTTTTCCATTATCTCTCTTTTATCATGCAGGAAATATCTTTTCCTGCGAGAGCAAAGATACGGCTTTTTAAGATGCGCTGTATGTGCGTATCCGCACTATTTTTGTGCGAATGCGCACGCGCCCATAAGCATGAGCCTACATACAAGTCTTTGGTAAACAGAGAAATAGCATTATGGCACGCATTTTGATAATTAGAAAGCATAAAACAAATAACATGAAACGATATTATATTTTAGCTTTTTATATCCTATTGGTTGCAGGAACAGCCACAGCACAAGAAGAAACAATCAGCCTCACACTGCAGCAGGCCATTGAAATCGCACAGGAACATTCGCCGCAAGCCCAAGCTGCACGACACACTTATCGTGCAGCTTACTGGAACTACCGCTTCTTCCGTGCAAACTATTTGCCGTCCGTTACGTTGAGTTCATCCCCCAACCTTAACCGGGAAATCAATAAGATTACCCAGCCGGACGGCACCAACCAGTTTGTCAAACAGAACCAACTGAGCACAGATCTGAGTTTGAAAATAAATCAGAATGTGTGGTTCACCGGTGGCAGCTTCTTTATCAAGACCACTACCCAACGCATTGATGAATTTGAAAATGACCTCACGGCTTACAATACCCAACCAATCGTTGTCGGTTATGAGCAGTCCCTTTTCGGTTATAATTCCCTGAAATGGAACCGCCGCATAGAACCCATCCGCTATCGTGAAGCACGCAAGACATACTCCGAAGCCTTGGAATTAGTCTCTTCCCAAACCAGCACCCTGTTCTTCAATCTGGCAACTGCACAAACCAATCTCGATATCGCCACTTCCAACCATGCATCGGCCGACACCCTGTATAGATATGCCGAAGGAAGATATAACATAGGCACCATTAATGAAAATGAAATGCTCCAACTCGAGATAAACAAACTCACGGAAGAAACCAATGTAATGAATGCCCGCATCGAAGTGGAAGATCAAATGCAAACCTTACGTTCCTTTCTGGGTATAAACCGCGAAGTCAACTTGAGGGTCATCCCCGATGATGAAATTCCCAATTTCGAGATTCCCATGCAGGAGGCATTGCATCTGGCATTCAAGAACAGTCCCGAACCTGAAACATACGAGCGTCTGAAAATGGAAAGCCGCAGCGAACTGGCTTCTGCCAAAGCCAATGCCGGACTAAAGGCTGATCTATATGTTCAGTTCGGTTTGTCACAGACAGGAAACAAACTTGCCGATACTTACCGCGACCCATTGAAGCAACAATATGCCAGCATCGGCATCTCTCTGCCCATTCTGGACTGGGGACGGGGTAAAGGACGAGTACGGGTGGCCCGGTCTAACGTCGACTTGGTAAACACACAGGCAGAACAGGCTCTAAAGGATTTTGAATTGAACGTCTGCAAGATGGTACGCCAATTCAACTTGCAAGCCTATCGGGTAGCCGTCGCTTTCAAGACCGACAAGACAGCCGAAAGGCGACATGAAGTGGCAAAGCGATTGTACATTCTCGGAAAATCCACCATACTAGACCTAAATGCTTCCATTACCGAAAAAGACAGGGCAAGGCGTGATTATATCACCGCCCTGAAAACATATTGGAGTCTGTACTATGGAATAAGGAGCATGACAGGATACGATTTTCAAAACCATTGCCCGATAGAGGAAAGCCTGCCATACAAGTAAACCCGAAAGACAACATGCCGTGCATACGGAAAGAACCGGAAACGAACAAATAAATAAAAACTATGGATATTAAAATTGAAAAGAAACCGTGGTATATACGCCATCGTTATTATCTGCTGGGAGGTACAGCCTTTGTTATCTTCCTGATTTATGTCATCAGCCTGTCATTCGGACCCCGCAAATTGCGAATCGAAACCGACAATATACAAATTGCTGAAGTGAAGAATGACAAATTCATGGAATACGTTGATGTGGAAGGATTAGTCCAACCTATCCTGACCATCAAGATAAATACCCGCGAAGCCGGCAGCGTGGAACGCATCATCGGCGAAGAAGGAACCATGATGGAGAAAGGAGATTCCATCCTTGTGCTCAGCAATCCCGATTTGCTGCGCTCTATCGAGGACCAACGCGATGAATGGGAGAAACAGCGAATCACTTATAAAGAGAAGGAAATTGAGATGGAGCAAAAAAGCCTCACGCTGAAACAACAGACTCTGCAGACGCAATATGAAATGAACCGCCTGACCAAAAGTTTCGCTTTGGACAAAGAAGAATACAAGATGGGTATTAAAAGCAAAGCCCAACTGGAAGTTTCGGAAGACGAATATAATTATAAACTGCAAAACAGTGCCCTTCAGATGGAAAGTCTCCGTCACGATTCGGCTGTGACGCTCATCCGAAAGGATTTGCTGAAGAATGACCTCGAACGCGAACAAAAGAAATTTACGCGTTCACTGGAACGGATGAATAATCTGGTGGTCACAGCACCGATTGCAGGACAGCTCAGTTTCGTGAAAGTAACTCCGGGGCAACAGGTCGCATCGGGCGAAAGCATAGCCGAAATCAAAGTGCTCGACCAATATAAGATTCACACCTCGCTTAGCGAATATTACATCGACCGCATCACTACCGGTCTGCCTGCCACCATCAATTACCAAGGGAAACGTTATCCATTAAAAATTACAAAAGTAGTACCCGAAGTTAAAGACCGTATGTTTGATGTAGATCTTATTTTCACCGGAGAAATGCCTGACAATGTTCGTGTTGGCAAGAGTTTCAGGGTACAGATAGAGTTGGGACAACCCGAACAGGCCATCGTCATTCCACGCGGAAATTTCTATCAAGTCACCGGCGGGCAATGGGTTTATAAAGTAAATGCCTCGAAGACCAAAGCCATCAAAGTGCCTTTGACTATAGGACGCCAAAACCCACAACAGTACGAGATAACAGAAGGATTACAGCCCGGAGAATTGGTAGTTGTCACAGGATATGATACCTTTGGCGACGCAGAAGAACTGATATTGAAATAAAAGCACGCAAAATGAAAACACTGAAATATGCCGGACGCTTTCTGATGCGTTCAAAATCATATACAATCATTAATCTCCTGGGACTGGCGTTCAGCCTGGCCTGCTGCATTGTCCTGATGCGGTATATCCACCGGGAACTGACTGTGGACTCGCATTGCATCGACCCGCAACACATTATCATCCCGTTGCGGGACATCGACGGAAACGTTCACCCCGGAAGTCCGGAAGAAGGCTGGTCGGACACAGATTCAGCCTACATCCCGGAAAATAAAATCGTAGAACAATGCCGCTTGCAGGCACAGCAAAAAGACAATGTAAAGTACAAGAACAGTCATTATGCAATGAACATAATGGCCGTCGACTCTACATTCTTTCACTTTTTCCGTTACCCCGTATTGACGGGAGAGGCACGACTGACAGCCCCCGATGATGCTGTCATCACCCGGCAGTATGCCCGCCGGCTGTTTGGGAAAGAAAATCCGGTAGGGAAAGTCGTGGAGTATTATGGGAAAGACGTCATTATCCGCGGAGTGATAGATGAACCGGGATGTAAGACCTTACTTCGGTTTGACATGCTCGTGTCATACAACTTGGTAAAGCAATGGCAGCGAATGGATATATCGCTGAAGCGTGTGCTGCCCGGAGTGGACCTGGACGAGATAAACCAAGTCAGCAACGTATTTAAGAAAGACAAAAATGGCAACAGCATACGTTGGAAATTCATTCCTTGGGAAGACTTTTATTGGGAGAACGCTATCGGGCATGATGACGATTACGACTCCATCATGCAATTCGGGAATCACACACATCTGTATATTCTTTCGGGCGTAGCCATCTTATTGTTGTTGGTAGGGATATTGAACTTCATCAATATATATATGGTATTCATGATGAAACGTTCCAAAGAATATGGAGTTAAAAAGGTATTCGGCTTGCAACGCTTGCCGCTATTTCTGCAAATCTGGTTGGAAAACCAACTCTTGGCCGTTGTCGCATTGCTGACGGCATGGCTGTTGGTGGAAGCCAGCCAGATTCCTGTCAGCCAACTGATGGGTGAGCGAATCGGCTACTCTGCATTCGATTGGCAGATATCATTGGGCTTCTTGGTCTTATTGCCTTTGGTTACGTCCGTCTATCCGTATATCAAATACAATTACCTGTCTCCCATTGCGTCCATCCGTTCGATTGCATCGAATCGCCAATCCATCACTATCCGCATGGCATTCCTGTTTTTGCAATACATCATCACCATATTGCTGCTTGTCTTGTCGCTCTATTTTGGCAAACAGTTGAACTTTTTACTATCCACCCCTCCCGGATATCGGACGGAAGGCATCCTCAGAGCCGAATTGTTCCACGAGAACAACAATCATCTCGTGCGAGAAGAAGAGACCGACCGAAACAAGCGTGCTGCCCGATATAGTTATATCAAACAACAACTGAACGAATGTCCCTACATTGAGATGTGGATGAACTCACATCCTTCCATATTAAGAGGAAGTTCCTTCTGCACATTGCTGAATGATAAAGACACGCGTCTGAATATGCTCACGCTGTTTCCTTCTCCCAACTTTTTCCATTTATATGATTTGAAGGTGCTGGAGGGAGAGATTCCGCAAAAGTTTGAAAGCTGGAGTGACTATAAAATCATTCTGAATAAAGCGGCGATGAAAGCGATGGGATATGCCCGAATGGAGGATGCTTTTGTACGAAGCGAATCACCGCTTTGGATAACATTCAGAAATGGGGAAATGGAAGAGGGAGGAACCAAACTAATGCCCGTGGTAGCTGTGATAGATGACTATTATCCCGCCCATCTCACCCAAGGAGTAAAGCCGATGGCATTTGTTGTCGGAAAGGAAGACGTCAGCGGTGACTTCATAATAGCCACCAAGCCCGGTAAGGAGAAAGAAGTGATGGAGCTCCTTAGAAAAATAGAAAAAGAAGTATACAACACGGAAGAGTTCAACCATTCCTGGCTTACGGATGAAGTCAGCGACTTATACTCCGAAGATAGAGAAACGGCTCATATTTACTCTGTCTTTGCTTTGATAGCCATTGCTATCTCTTGTCTAGGCCTGTTCGGATTATCCCTGTTCGACATCCGGCAGCGTTATCGCGAAATAGCTATCCGCAAAGTGAACGGAGCCGGCATGAAAGATCTTTATCTGTTGCTTTTCCGTAAATATATCAAGGTGATAGGCGGTGCATTTATAGTAGCTGTGCCTCTCTCCTATTATCTCATACATATCTATACGAGGACATTCATCATGAAAGCTCCTGTCGGCATCGGCATCTATTTCATTGCTTTATTGGTAATCCTCCTTATTTCATTGGGAACCCTGATATGGCAGATACACAAAGCCGCCAACATAGACCCTGCAAAAATCATAAAATCAGAATAATCAATCATAAATTAAGACTATGCTTCAACACTATATAAAAACGGCCTTTCGCCATCTGTTAAAATACAAGACACAGAACCTGATATCCATTCTCGGGTTATCTGTAGGCATTTTATGCTTTAGCATCTGCCTCTATTGCAGCCGGTTCATCTACTCTGTCGACCAATGCTTCACCAATAAAGAACGCATTGCCAATGTAAACCTCTATACGCCGGACGGCGACATCTATTCGGGTATTCCCGCCAATCTGATAGAGAGCCTGCGCCAAACACCAGTTGACGAAGCAGAAGACTACACCTTCGTTGGCTATCCCCGTCCGCGCAGTTACAATGTAGAAACGCCCGAAGGAAAGGAGTTGCCCTACGAAGACTTATACACCATGGAGGTAGATTCTTCCTATAACAAAGTATTCACACCCCAAATAGTGCAAGGTTCATGGGAAACGGCTTCGCATACCCCAAATTCCGTAATACTGACCCGCTCACTTGCGAGGAAAATATTCGGCAATGATGAGAGTCCGATAGGGAAACGGATGATATCGACACAACGATTGTCCACCTCACCCTCCACCACGCCACGAACAGGAGGCATCTCCTACACCATACAAGCCGTGATAGAAGATATCCCACTCAATACCAGCCTGAGTTTCCTGCATCAAATTGATATGCTTACCCTGAACGACAGTGAAGGTGTATTGCAGTTTGAAAGTAATAATAATATGACAGGCGGCTTGGGATTCGCCCTTCTCCGTCCGAGTAAAACGCCTACCCAGCTGGAGGCACGCTTTCGGGCAATGAACCTGAAACATACGATGTTCAAGAAAGAGAATGACGTGACAGCCTCTCCCTTTGGAAAGAATTTCCTCGAAAAATCCATCGCCCCTTATTTTGCCGGGATTACCTCCGTCATCGGCCTGCTGATTTTACTGACCGGTTTGCTCAACTTCTTCCAATTCCTGACAGGCAGTTACCTGAACCGCTCACATGAGTTCGGCATACGCAAAGCGACAGGAAGCGGTGACAGACAATTGTTCGGACTGCTCTTTACCCAGGCCGTATCCATCTCATTGATTGCTTTTCTGTTCACCTTCAGTATGATAGAAATGCTCAGTCCGTTCCTGTCTTTTTCATTGTTCAATTTCACCTTGCTGGTGGAACGGAACTTATTACTGACACAGACTACAGAATATATGGCAGGTATCCTCCTGCTGTGTTTATTATTGTGTCTGATAACCGTATGGCGAATAAAACATATTTCCATACAAACAGGCATTCGCGGCAGCAACCCCAAACGAAGCCGCCACAGCATACGTAATATCCTTTTGGGCATTCAGTTTTTCATCTGTTGGCTGTTCGTCGTGTTCACAACAGCTCTTTATCTGCAAGCCGACAAGACCGGAAGCACCCTGTTTCATACACTGACAGAAAAAGAAAAATCCGAAATCATCAGTCTTCCGTTGGATTACCGCTTTATGAAGAATAGCGAAAAACTGGCCTTGATAGAACGTATCAGCCGCCATCCTTCCATTACAGACAAGCTGCCGGCAGACATAAATTATCTGGGTGGCATTTCGGGTACAGGTATGTATACTGAAAAAGGAAACCGGGACAGCTATATAGAAGTCAACATTATGAACATATCAAGCAACTTCTTCGAGTTTATGAATATCCCCATCCTGAGCGGACATACTTTGGAAACAAACGAACAGATGGTGGCAGACCATAAACTAGCGGAACGCATGAAGAAAGATTTATTGGGAATGACTTTATACAACTATGAAGACGGATATACCGTATGCGGCACTTGTTCCGATTTCATAGCAGATACCTATAACCAAAGCCAGGGATTCATCTTTCTGCCCTGCAACTTCAATGAGTATGTGGGCCATTGCTATCTGAAGTGTAAACCGGGCAGTGTGGAAGAAGTAAAAAGCTTCATAGAAGAGACATTGAAAGAAAGTTTTCCTCCAAGCATACAACCCCGGATTTCCACCTTGCTGGATGACATACATCAGGAACAAGCCATAGAAAACAAGATGAAAGGCATTATTTTCTTCTTCTCTTTTGTCAGCCTGATTATCACTTTATTGGGCGTTTATTCAGCTATTACTCTGGATACGGAACGCAGACAAAAGGAAGTGGCTATCCGCAAGGTGAACGGTGCCGGACTGAAACAGATTATCCTGTTGTTTGCCCGTATGTACATTTATCTGCTGGCATTTTCCGCCATCATAGCCTTCCCCATCTGTTACGTCGTGTTCCAGCTATGGAAAAATATGTATATTGTGTTCTTCAATGACGGACCACTGTTTTGGACTTCTATCTTTATGGGAGTAGCCGCCATTACGATACTGACCATTATTTTCCGTATTCTGAAGATTGCAAAGACTAATCCTGCCGAAGTTATTAAAAACGAATAAAAACGACTTCAACAATGATAACACATTATTTAAAAGTAGCTTTAAGAAATCTGCTAAAATACAAAGCTCACAGCTTTATATCCGCTATCTGTCTGGCAATAGGCATCACCTGTTTCTGTCTGACGAATTATTTTATTGATATTGTAACCGCACAAACAGATTTGCCGGATTACGAGCGTCGCATCAGCCTGGCCTGCTGTTCGGAGGATACCGCAGCCGACATCTATTGGAAATTGGATGACATCCGTTATCTGGATGAACAATCCATAACAGGCATGGACAGCCTTGTAACAGCTTCTTTTCCTCGCAATACAGAAATCACGGTCATCGACAAGAACCAGCAAGAACTGCCTTTCATCATCAAATACCAATGTGTTTCCTCTTCCTTCTTCCCCTATAAGGTCATCCGTCCGGTCAGTGGAAAAGGAAAACTCGATGCCCCCGATGAAGTCATTATTTCCCAAGAGTTCGCCCACAAAGCGTTTGGGAAAGAAGACCCGACAGGCATGATCATCCATCTCGTGCCAACGTATAAAGAGTATCCCGAACAGATAAAGGATTACAAGATTGTCGGTGTAGTTACCGGCCAAGACATCGATTGCTATTTTCCCTTATCCATGGATCCGTATGCATCATTCAGTGTCGGTACTTTCCTCATGGGAGAAACCACTCTGGAAAACCTGAACAAGCAACTGAAACAAACAACTTGGCAGCGTGGGGAACTGAATGTACATGCATACGCCAGCCTGAATGCGGCACGCAATGATGATTTGCAAAGAAACATCACCATGCTGCTTTTCCGCTTTGTCGGTTCTCTTATCCTGTTGTCGGGACTTATCAATTTCCTGAAATTCATCATCCAAATGTTTTATAACCGGCAACGTGAGCTGGCACTGCGCAAATGTCTTGGGTCGAATATCAAGGGACTGTTCTCGCTGCTCTTTGCCGAAATATTCTGGATGCTGTCCGTTGCTTTCCTTCTTTCATTAATCATAACAGAGGTTGTAGTATCTTTGGCATATGTCTATATACCCCAAGAAGACATGATTTCCCTGCCTATGCCAAAGATATACGGCATGCAACTGGGACTGTACATGGTGTTGCTGTTGGTATGTATGTCCGTCATACTGTACCCCATTCACCGGTTGCGACAATTGAGCATCATTCATTATATCGTGCAAAAACGGGAACGGCACGTGTTTCGCAACATCATGATAAGTGTACAATTGGCTATCTCCATTTTCTTTGTAGGGGGCGTATTCGGAATCACACTCATCTTTAACGATATGTTCGACAAAATGTACAGCCCGTTATCTTCTGAGGAAGAGAAACAGATTGTATCTCTGTCGGTAAACAGCATTCGTATGCGGCAGAACATGGATGCCATTCTTTCGGATATCGACCGTCTGCCCGATATCACGGACCGGATATCCCTTTCCCGCTCCTTCGACATCCAAGCATTCACCTATATGAATTACATCAAAAACGGCCGACCCCAAGGACAAGTGCTCATGGCTACCGGAGATCCGCACTATTTTGAGTTCTTCAAGATTCCGATGGAAGGAAAGCTAGTGGACAAGAATGACCGGGGAACGGTGTACGTCAGCGAGCAGTTTAAAGAACAATTACAAAAAGACAGCATAGAAGGCAGCGTCACGCTGAGCGGAGATGAATATCGCATAGCCGGTACTTTCCGTGCATTATATAAGGAAGGCGGACAACGCAATCTGTCCGGTTCCGTATTTTTAGCAGACCCCTATCCTTCCGCTTATTACTTCAAGACCTCCGGCTCCGACGCTACCTCAAACGTAATCAAAGAGATAACGGAAATATGCCGCCGCTATGTACCTGCTACACTTCCACTGGATATTCACGATTTCAGTGACTCCAAGCAAACCGTCATGGGCGCTGTAAACCTGATGCGGAGTGCATTCATGTTGCTGGCCATTGTCAGCCTGCTGCTGGTGATACTCAGCATTTATTCCGCCATCTCCATGGATACGGTCAGCCGGCAGAAGGAAGTAGCCATTCGAAAAATAAACGGAGCCACACCTAAGGTCATCGCCCTGTTGTTCGGCAAAACCTACTTAATTATTTATGTTCTCACTTTTTGCTGCGTCTATCCCATATTAAGACTGACTTTGGCAGAGTTGGCCGCAGACACTACTCTTGGGAATATTTATAGCTGGGACAAAGGCATGCTACTATTCCTTGCCATCGCCCTGCTGATATTCTTGGTAACGGCTTACAAAATATATGAGATGATGCACCTGAACCCGGCAAATATCGTAAAAAAGGAATAAAAGAAACGTTCATCGTGCGCTATCGCACACGAATAGTGCAAAAGCGCACGATGAACATACACTAAGGCATTCCGTATAGCTCTTATTATCAACCAAATACATTTCAGGCACAGTTATTGTATATTACAATAAAGAACAAACACTTAAAAAACCGCTTTTATGATTAAACATCTCTTGACCATTACCCTCCGCAACATGACCAAACAGAAAGTAAGGAGCATCATATCCATACTTTGCATCACAGCAGGGCTGCTATGTTTCAGCGTTTGCCATTATTATAGCACCATCATGAGCCGAGGTAATAAATTCTTGGACACCTATGAACGCATGGCAGTCATTCGGGGTAAAAACCATCCCAACATGTACATAGGATTCAGTCCTGACAAGATAAAAGGATTGGGCAACGAAGAGATACTGGGAATGGCATTCTTCACTAATGGAACTACTAATTTTGAAACACAATCGGATGCCGTCTATCGTGTTTCTACCACTTTCTGTAACCATGACTATTTTCTGGTTTTCCCTCCAAAACTCATTGAAGGAAGCCTGAAAGACTTCGACAAACGACCGGACATCATTGTCGTGACCAGAAACTTCATCCGAAAATATGCCGATGCAGGCACTACCATCGGTTCTTCCGTCACCATCAATAAAAAAGTTTATACCATAGGAGCCATCATAGAATCTTATCCGGCCGGCATGAATAACTACATCACCTCGTATGATTTATTTGTCCCGTCCCCTGAATCATACGGTGATAAAATACTGTTACTCAGAAATCCTTCGGATATAGAGACTGTGAACAAGCGGTTGGCATTGCTTGACTGGGAGGGCTACCGAGCAGAACCTCAATGCTATCTGATGAGCCAACTCCCCCACAGAGCGGGTATGGAATTGTATATCAGCATCATCGGATTGATTATCCTGATTGTTGCACTGACTAATTATTTTTCATTCAGCATCAGTTCTTTTGTCAACCGCACACGCGAAATAACCCTCAGACAATGCCTGGGAGGAAAGAGCAACAACATCTTCGGATTGTTATTCATTGAGCAATTCATCATTCTGACTTTCAGTTGCATTCTTACACTTGCCTTGTCCGAAAGCCTGTTACCGGCTTTCATCAACAGCCTGAGCTATGACATCCGGCGGGAATTGGAAATCGACATTCCTTTTCTGTTAGCAAGCGAACTAAAATATACGGTTCTCATCCTGGGAGCCTCATTCCTTCTGTGCTATGTGTCTGTCACCAGAATCATCCGCCATATACACCGCAAGGGGCTAAGCGGACGAGCCGGCAGAGGGAAGCATCTGCTGCGCAATATCTCGCTGGGTTCACAATTCTTCTTTTCCTTTCTTTTCCTTTTCGGAATTGCAGGAATATATATGCAAATGCAAAGCTATTCCAGCAGCACCACTCCCCTATTAACAGATGACGAAAAGGAAAACCTCATTATCATTCCCACCTACTCGTATGACAACAAATTAAATAAGGAGCTAACAGAAGTTTGTGACTACTTTCGTGCTAAAAGTTGGTGCGAATCATTATCTTTATTCTGTTTTAATACGATGAATATAGGAAAGAAATACGTCATCGTCCATCAAGTGACTGAAGAATATCTGAACCAGATGAAAATAGAGAAGCACCACAAACCGGGAGAAAAATTTGCTTATATCACACCTACCATCGATACTGAGATAAGAAGTGACAGCAGTTTCCAAACCATCCGGTTCAGAGAAGAATTGGAATACCCCATCAAGGGACAGTGCCAAGTATTCCCTCAACCCCAATACGGGACTTCTTATTTGACAGTGCTTCCTTTTGAAAAAGGATATGAACCGGACAACATCATCTTACAGTTGAAAGAGGGTGCGAACCGCAAGCAAGCCCTGCAGGAAATAAAAGAGAAAATAAATCCTTATTATCCGGCAAATGCCACATATGAAGCAACAACGCTTTATGACAATCAGGTAGAAGGTTTGAATGTCTTGCGAAATCTGTTCATCGTCTGTGCCATCATATCACTGCTAATTACCATTTTGGGAATCTACCATTCCATACAGATAGATACGGAACGCCGACAAAAAGAAGTAGCCATCCGAAAAGTCAATGGAGCCCACATCAGCGATATTTATTGGCTCTTTGGCAAAAGCTATGTAATGCTTTATCTGGTGGCAATGATATTGGCCGTACCGATATGCCTCTTTCTGATGATTATGGCAGACAGCATGATAAAGTTCGACTACAGGCATCCGATGCTATGGAGTATTCCAATGCTTGTTGCCGCCATGGTCATCCTGCTGACCATCAGTTGGCGCATTTACAGGATAGCCCGCATCAATCCGGCAGAAATTATCAAAAACGAATGATATAATAACATTTAAAAATAGAACAATGATGATTAAGACAGTAAACTTACAGAAAATCTTCAAAACAGAAGAAGTTGAGACATGGGCATTGAATAATGTCAGTCTGGAAATTAAAGAAGGCGAGTTCGTCGCCATTATGGGTCCTTCGGGTTGTGGCAAGTCTACCTTATTGAATATTCTCGGATTATTGGACAATCCGTCGGGAGGCGAATACTACCTGAACGGCACAGATGTGTCTAAATTTACCGAAGCGCAGCGTACCAACCTTCGTAAAGGTGTCATCGGTTTCGTTTTTCAGAGTTTCAACCTGATAGACGAATTAAACGTTTACGAAAATATCGAGCTGCCCCTGCTTTACATGGGCATTCCGGCTTCCGAACGTAAGAAACGGGTGGAAGAAGCCATGAACCGAATGGCAATCGCCCATCGTGTAAAGCACTTTCCGCAACAACTTTCCGGTGGTCAGCAACAACGTGTAGCCATTGCCCGTGCCGTAGTAGCCAATCCCAAACTAATCCTTGCCGATGAGCCTACCGGAAACTTGGATTCAAAGAATGGCAAGGAAGTGATGGAACTGTTGACTGAACTGAACAAGGAAGGAACAACCATCGTAATGGTTACACACTCCCAACATGATTCGGGCTATGCGGGAAGAACCATCAACCTGTTTGACGGGCAGGTAGTAAACGAGGTAAAAATCTAGACCGCATTTTTCAGGAACGAATGGCACGGAGTTCACGGAACAAAAAAAGGAATCCGTGTATCCGTGCAATTCTGTATCCAAAAGAAAGTGTATGAAAAGAAGCACTGTCAGAAGGGAAAGCCTCCAATGATTTAATCTTAAATGTTCTGAACCTAAAAGATACAAAGAAATGAACACCATTGCCATCTTTAAAATCATCTTCCGCGGTTGGTGGAGAAATAAACTGTTTATTCTCATCTCCCTCATCAGTCTGACAGTGGGACTCGGATGTACCAACCTGCTTGTCACTTTCTTTATTCACGAGTATAACATCGAACAGCAGACGCCCGACCGCCATCTCATCTTCGCACTGCGACAAGACTCTCCGATGGAAGAAGGTGTAAAAGTATCCTACGTCAATGCGAACACCGCCGAACAAATAAAGGGAAAATATGCTGAAATCACAGACATGCTACGCCTGAATGGGATGTACGCGGACATCTGTAAATACAACGGAATAAAATATGAGCACCCGTTATTTATCTGTGCAGATTCCACATTAAATAAGTTCTTTCACTACACCACCCTGGAAGGTAGTCTAAGCACAGTCTTGACAACACCGGACAAAATCGCCATCAGCGAAACCTTTGCCCGTAAACTATTTCACGGTCATAGCGGAATAGGAGAAATGATTGAGATTATTGACGCAGATGGTAAGACACAAAAATATGAAGTAGGTGCTATTCTGAAAGAACGCCCACAATCATTCCTGCATTTCGACTTGTTAACCGGCATAACAGGAGAATTTTGGGGAGGCCCAACTCTTCTAAAGTTACACCCCGGTGCTTCCGCATCGCTCTTACAAGAGAAAATAAGAAAGGATAAAATACCGACTCTCACTCCCGGAAGTACACAATATTATGTAGATGCTCTCAAAAACCTGTATTTTAATACCAACAAGAACAGCAAGCAACAAGAGCTTCCCTATTTCCAGCAAAGCGACGTACCTTTACTCTACATCGGCCTGATTTCGGCCCTGCTGGTACTTGCCATTGCCTGTTTCAACTATACCAACCTGAGCCTGTCACGCACCCTGCAACAGATAAAAATGATACATATCGAAAAACTGATGGGAGCTCAACTGAAGGAAATCCGCAGACAATTATTCTACGATGCGACGCTCACCGTACTATTGTCATTTCTCTTTTCCTTGCTGCTTATCAATGACTTACTACCGTGGTTCAATGAATTACTGTCGGCGCATCTATCCCTTTCTTTCTTTTTCAGCTGGCAAGTCTTGCCATTGCTTTTAGCATTTGTTTCTGCCATGGCAGTGATACCCGGCTTATATATCAGCCGGAAACTTTCCCGCCAAACCTTGAGCGAATACAGCCACAATTACACCGGAAGAAGAAAGCAGCAACAGATATGGATACTAGTCACCCTGCAATTCATTTTTTCTATAGGATTAGTTTATGCCACAGCAATGGCACAAGCTCAAATGGGTTTGTTGAAATCCCGTGCCTGCCGCTATGAAAATACCATCGAGCTAAATGGGAAAAGTCCCTTCTATAAAGAACTGAAAAACATCAACGGAATAGAATCAATATCCTTATCCATGAGCTCTGTACTGAATGCGTGGATGCACGAGCTTCCCATGCAGCAACCGGACGGCAGCGTGAAACATTATTATACAATACAAATTCCAACAGACACTGCATTCCTCTCAACCATGCACATACGCCAACTGGCGGGTGTATCACCGGCTAAAGCATATCAGGAATACTCTCATCCGGTATTTATCAACGAGAGCTATGCCCGCATATTGAACATTGATGCTTCCAAAATAGGACATAACCTCCGTGAATTTGATACATTTTCCGATAGCCTGAGCATATTGGCAGGTATCATAGAAAACTTCCCTTTCAATTCACTGGAAGAAGAAATCGCAGGACAAAGGTGTTCAGATTGTGGTTGATGCAACAAGCAGGCTGTTGACTAATGTATTGGAATATAATCCATTTTTTATAAAGCCTAACCAGCACGAGCTTGGAGATATATTTAATGTGACACTTAATACACAGGAAGAAGTTATTCCGTATGCTTTGGAATTAAAGAAAATGGGTGCTGTTAATGTATGTGTATCAATGGGTGGAAAAGGTGCAATACTTGTAGCAGATGATGGCAATGTGTATAAAGCAAAGGCTCCGGACGGGATACTTAAGAATTCAGTGGGGGCAGGAGATTCACTTGTAGCGGGCTTCCTTTCAGGCTGGATTGAAAAGAAAGATTATGAGTATGCGTTCAGGAAAGGTGTTGCAACAGGAAGTGCCAGTGCATTTTCGGAAAGATTGGCAACTAACGGAGAAGTTAATGATATTACTTTTAAATAAAATGAACTTGTAGCCATTAGTTTTTCCTTTCTGGCAGGATGTTACTGCATCTTCTCAGCCTTTTTAATAACATCATCTATAGTTCCTACATTGAAAAATGCGTTCTCAGGATATTCGTCCATCTCACCATCAATAATTGCCTTGAAACCTCTTATAGTCTCCTTTAATGGAACATATACACCAGGAATACCTGTGAAATTCTCAGCAACATGGAATGGCTGTGATAAGAATTTCTGAATCTTTCTTGCTCTGAATACTGTAACCTTATCTTCATCTGCAAGCTCTTCCATACCAAGAATAGCAATGATATCCTGTAATTCCTTGTACTTCTGGAGGATTTCCTGAACCTTTCTTGCTACCTCATAATGCTCCTCACCTACAATGTCCGGCTCAAGAATTCTTGATGTAGAATCAAGAGGGTCTACTGCCGGGTAGATACCCTGTTCAACTATCTTTCTTGAAAGAACTGTAGTTGCATCAAGATGTGCAAATGTTGTTGCAGGTGCAGGGTCAGTAAGGTCATCGGCAGGTACATATACTGCCTGTACTGATGTTACAGAACCATTCTTTGTAGAAGCAATTCTCTCCTGCAATTCACCCATCTCAGTTGCAAGTGTTGGCTGATAACCTACGGCTGAAGGCATACGTCCAAGAAGTGCTGAAACCTCTGAACCTGCCTGTGTGAAACGGAATATATTATCAATGAATAAAAGCACATTCTGATGCTTCTCATCACGGAAATATTCAGCCATTGTAAGTCCTGTCTCAGCAACACGCATACGTGCTCCAGGTGGTTCATTCATCTGACCAAACACCAGGGCAGTTTTTTCAAGAACGCCCGACTCTTTCATTTCTGTCCAGAGGTCGTTACCTTCTCTTGATCTTTCTCCTACACCTGTGAATATTGAATATCCACCATGCTCTGTTGCAATATTGCTGATAAGTTCCTGAATAAGAACTGTCTTACCAACTCCGGCACCACCAAACAGACCAATCTTACCACCCTTTGCATAAGGTGCCAAAAGGTCAATTACCTTGATACCTGTCTCAAGAATCTCTTCTGCAGGATTCTGTTCTTCAAATGTTGGAGGTTCTCTGTGGATTTCCCACTTTTCCTCCGCATCTGGCTGTTCTTTGCCATCAATAGCCTCTCCTAATACATTAAAGAGACGACCAAGAGTTTTCTCTCCAACAGGAGTCTTAATGCCGCTGCCTGTAGCTGTTACTTCCATATCTCTGCAAAGACCTTCACTGGAAGCAAGCATGATACAACGGACTGTATCATTACCGATATGCTGTGCAACTTCCATTACACATTTTTTATCACCATTATTAACTTCAAGTGCGTCCCTGATTGCCGGAAGGTTCTCATCTTCGAACGCTACATCGACAACAGGTCCCATTACCTGTATAATCTTTCCTTTATTACTCATATTATCTCCTATCCGTCGCATTATTTCTTTCGTTTCTTCTTCTGCGACTTCGCACCAGCGATAACCTCAGTTATTTCCTGTGTGATTGAAGCCTGTCTGGCTCTGTTATATTCAATAGAAAGTTCTCTGATAATATCCTGTGCACTGTCTGTTGCTGTCTGCATCGCAGTCATTCGAGCATTATGCTCACTTGCATATGCCTCAACCAGACAACCATAAATCATACCTACAATATAGTTTGGTATAATAATGTCCATCACTGCCTGTGCAGATGGATACAATGCAATCGCTTCACGATACACGTTAAGCGGCATCTTCATCTCGTTGAATGAGCTTCTCTCCAGCGGCAGCAGACGAACAGCGACTTGAAGAATTAAAGCAGACAAGGATTGATAGCGAACAAAATAAAACTAATGCCGAG
>ENA-UEPV01000863-UEPV01000863.1-human-gut-metagenome-genome-assembly--contig:-NODE-863-length-20368-cov-15.607412_pt1 | contig 20368 bp, 15 predicted proteins | sample MGYA00242942_ERZ507925 | MGnify/ENA primary metagenome ERZ507925 (study PRJEB26167, sample SAMN06115453) | human gut metagenome | host: Homo sapiens | place: China:Fujian | collected 2015-08-26... | reverse complement strand
ATTTTGAGGACTATAATATGACAGGACGTACCTATCGTTATATGACTCAGCAACCATTGTTCCCGTTTGGTTACGGCTTGAGCTACACTACCTTTGAATATGGCAACTTATCCTTGACCAAGGAACAGATTAAGGTGGGAGAGCCTTTGAAGTTGACCGTTAACGTTACGAATAACGGTCAGCGTGACGGTGAAGAGGTAGTGCAGGTTTACCTCAAGAAGCAAGATGACGCAGAAGGACCGGGCAAGACTTTGCGTGCATTTAAACGTGTCCGCATTCCTGCCGGAAAGAGTGTTGAGGTAGCGTTCGATTTGAACGGCAAAGAATTGGAATGGTGGGATGCTCAAAGTAATACGATGCGGGTTTGTGCAGGCAGGTACGATGTGATGGTGGGGAAAAGCTCGCAGGATCGGGATTTGCAACGTGGGAGTTTCGTGATTGAATAAATGTTTTAGATGCACTTTCGCAAAAAATATCATCCTGTCGTTCTTGGATATTAGATTCCTCCGAATGACAGGATGATAGTTGTTGTATATGTTACTGTTTTTGATAAGTTGCCTTATTCCACTTCAATCTCATCGATAAACAGGAAAGGTGTTCCTCCTTCTCCCGGATGTCCTTTGGGCAGGGCAGGGGTACGCTTGATTAATACTTTAACATAGCGTGCTTTCACCGGTTCGAAAGTAACTTCATAGTTTGCCACAGCTTTTTTACGGCTGTCCATTTCAACGGGAAATTCTTTGGCTGCCACCTCACGGAAGCTTTTGTTATCGTCAGACACTGATACTGTCAGGCCTGTACATCCTGCAACCCAGGCGCCCATGTCTATTACGGCATGGGTAGAGACATGCTTTATCTCCGGTAATTCGGCAACTGTCTTGCCTGCGGCATTGCCGTTTGACGCACCGAGGTCGATAACAGCCGTTACGTCTCCATCCAAAAAGCCAATCCACTCGCCGGTTGCATAATTGTCAATTCCGCTCATTCCGTCTACTAAAGCGGTAGCACCTTTAAAGGCGTATTTCGGAGTGGGCTGTGTACCTGTCAGCTCAATCGGGCAGAAAGTGGCTTTGTTGATGTAGAAGTTTTTTTCTGTTACCTTGCTTTTTCCTTCAGGGCGGATAGCAACAGCACGCAAGTCGGCGGACTGGCGGATAACGATGCCGGTTCCGTTATACTGTTCGGAGGCTGTAGTGGGTTCAGTACCGTCTAAGGTGTAGTAAATGGGAGCATTGTCAATGGTGCGAAGCGTGGCTACTATAGCTCCGCTACCGCTTCCGTCCTCTTCTTGGGTAGTGGTATATTCCGCTTGGATATCGAATATGTGTTTGGCATAATTCATGCTATCCCGTTGGTAGAACTTGATGAGGCGCGGCAGGCGTTGGGTGAAGTCCGCGTAATCTTTCTTTTCAGGCTGTGTCCATTGCACTTCGGCAAGGGCAGCCATGCGTGGGAGTATCATATACTCTGCATGTTCGGTAGTGGCGATATATTCTGTCCATAAGTTGGCTTGTGCACCGAGAATATGTTTGGCCTGTTCTTTGGTAAGCGCAGCGGTAGGGTCGAGACTGTATACTTTCTCTACCGGTACATATCCGCCTATGCCGAGAGGTTCGTCTTTACTGTCCGCAGTTTGGAGATAGTCAAAATAACAGTAAAGATTGGGTGTCATAATTACGTCATGTCCCATTTGTGCAGCTTTGATGCCGCCGGATGTGCCGCGCCAGGACATAACGGTGGCATTGGGCGCCACGTCGCCTTCCAGTATTTCGTCCCAACCGATAATCTGCCTTCCTTTGCTGTTGAGGAACTTTTCGATGCGTGTCATGCAATAGCTTTGCAGACGGTCCTCGGCTGTATGTTGTTTGTCTGTTTTCAAGCCTTCCGCTTTGATGCGTGCCTGACATTTGGGGCACTTGGCCCAGCGGGTACGGGGAGCTTCGTCTCCACCGATGTGTACAAGCTTAGAAGGGAATATCTCGGTGATTTCTGCCATTACATCTTCAAGAAACTGCATGCTCTGTTCGTTGCCGATGCACAATACATCTTCAAAGATACCCCAGTCGGGAGATACTTTGTACGGTCCTCCGGTGCATCCCATATCAGGATAGGCGGCCAAAGCGGCAAGCATGTGTCCCGGCAGGTCTACTTCGGGAATTACGGTGATGTAACGTTCTTGTGCATACTTCACGATCTCTTTAGCTTGTTCCTGCGTGTAGAAGCCGCCATACGGAATGTTGTCATATTTTCCGCTTCTTGCCTTGCCGACAACGGTGCAGTTGCGTTTTGAACCGACTTCCGTCAGCTTCGGATATTTCTTTATTTCGATGCGCCATCCCTGGTCATCTGTCAGATGCCAATGGAAAGTATTCATATTGTGTAGCGCCAGTAAGTCGATATATTCTTTTATGAACTCCAGCGGAAAGAAATGTCGGCATACATCAAGATGCATACCGCGATATGTAAAGCGGGGTTCGTCTTTGATACTGCCTGCCGGTAGCAGAATATCAGCTCCCTGAGCCTCGGCAGGGATTGATTTCCGTAATGTCTGGCAACCGTAGAACACGCCGTTCTCTGTCTGCCCGTTGATTTGAATACCTTCCGAAGTTGTCGTCAGCACATAACCTTCTTTATTGGCTATATCCGCATCTAAACCTAAATTGATTGCATGCTTTGCCGTTTCTCCGTCCTTTAAGCCTTTTACAGGAGGAGTATACCCTGTGGCTTGCCGGATATATCCGGATAAGAATTCAGCGTTGCGTTTCAGCAAGAGGTTGCCTTCTGGATAGGTAATGGAAACATTTTTGTTTAATAGAAACGGCTTTTCTTGTGTCAGAACAACCTCTTGGGGGAGAGGTATTACTTGGTAATCGGCCTTTTTTTCTGTTTGGCACGAAGAACATGCCAAAGCTACAACACCTGCAAGGAGTACGTGGTTAAGTTTCGTAAGCATAGATTTGATTGGTTTTTAATAAGTTTCTCGCAAATATACGAAAAAAAATTATGTACAGAGGAGCGCTGCATATTTCTTTATCATATTCCATAAAAAAAGGCTATCTCTCCCAGACAGCCAATCTTTTTGTTAACCTTAAATCTAATACTATGAAAAACACATTGCAAAGTTATTCTATTCCTGGTATTATCCAATGTTTTTTCTGGAAATCTGTTGTTTGGTAACACGGTTTATGAGACTGTTGCTTCTGTTAACATTTAATACAACGTGCGTCTTCCTTTAACAGGTTTGTCTGGTTGTGGCTTGTTTCGTGTTTTCCAGGCTGTCAGCCGCCTTTCTCCTTTTTTCTGTGTCTTCTGTTCTTTTACTGTGTCGTTGTTTTTTTGTATCCTTTCCTCTGCCGTCTTTCATCAATCTCCATTATCAGATTGTCTTCCGTTTTGTATTTTCCTGACAGCTCATATCCTGCACTTTCAAAAACCTTCATTACATCAAAGGCCAGTGAAACCATGTGACCTTTTCTGCGTGTATCTCCCATCAGAATTGCACAGAATTTTCCTTTTTTCAGAACCCGGTAGCACTCGGAGGCTACCGGGTTCATTTCTTTCAAAAAATCCTTTATGTCCAGCCGAGACAAGTCCCCATCAATGTCTTCGCTATATCCAATAATATTTGCATATGGCGGATGGGTGCAAATCAAATCAATGCTCTCATCTTGTACAAAGGGCAGATTTCGTGCATCACCCTTGTTCAGGTATATATGCCGATCTGCGCCTTCATGCTCAAAGTTTATTTTTTCTCTGCACCTTTTCAATGCCACATCGTTAATATCCACACCGATAATATCCCGGTTCAGCAACTTTGCCTCTACCAGCGTCGTGCCGCCTCCGGCAAACTGATCAAGTACCAAGTCGTTTTCTTTTGAATATCTGAGTATGACATTTCTGGGAATATATGGCGACCAGTTTCCTCTCCACTTTGCGTCATGTGTTGCCCAGCTTCCACGCGATGGAAAAGACCAGTGAGTTGTCATTTCCAACTCAAAACTGTCTGGTTCCCATTTTGTAATCTTTTTCTTTGTCACTGGAAAACCTCACTCATAATTCCATTTTCCATGTCCTGAATGCTGTAAATGTGCTCCATTACATCGAATGTCTCTTCCAGATTATGCTTTGCCTTTGACCATCCCTTGCCATCGGTAAACCAAACGAATGTAAAACCCTGGATGGTATTTGCTTCTAATGCAAGTGTTTTATAACTTCTTGCGGTTTCATTCAGCTTACTTCCCTGACCGCCATAAAAATTGGTTTCAATTCCGTATACCATTTTACCCGTTTTTACCACGAAATCAAAACGCTTTTCCATTTTTCCCTGATTTGAAATTGCAGATAACTCCAAGCCCCATTTTTCTGCAATCTGGTGGATATACATTTCCTTGAAGTAAGTTTTGTCCTTGACAAAGCCTGCTTTCTTTATGTACCCTTCCACCAAATCTTCCATCAGATGACCGCCGCGATTTTTTCTTCCATTCGAGTCCAGTCCGGTTTCTACTCCCGTCACATAGTCCACCAGATCTCGGATAATATGATTTTTCAGCAGGTCAAACAGTCCTGTATGCTCCATAAAATACGCATACTTTTCCGGTTCCAACTCTTTTGGACGCATTTGCTTCGGGGTAAATTTATATGTCTGACCTCCCTTTTCATCCTGACAGTAAATTTCCTTTTCTCGTACTGCCAAAAGAAGAGGAATGCATTTCAGCACGTCTGGATACTTTCGAATCAAATTTTCGAATTCTTCTTCAATATTCGGCACACCAATCAGTGAATTCAGAATATTCAGCTCAACTTTCACTTCATTGACGTTACGATATACTTTGTCAAAATCAACATAATATCCATAGTCCGCAATGCTCTCTTTGAAGCTTGCCATCCAGTTCTTAAATTCCCTCTTTTCCATCTTTTTTTCACTCCTCTCTCTATCTTGCTTTGATGCATTCTCCTTAGAGCCTTGCCGTTCGAAATTTGTAATCAACAGCTCTTTTATCTTTCCTCTGGAATTCTTGTTGCAGTTGATCATTCTGCTTGCTTCCACCCGATGAACTCTCTGTGCCGAATAAAGCGTATCAAAAAAATCATCCTCTGCATTCTCATTCTTCGGGTCCGAATTGCTGATTACAATTTTGGCACCTCTCGCATCCAGCATCTTTGCGAACTGTGCAAGCTCAATCTGCTTGTTGTCATCAAACTGACTTTCTGTATAAGATGTAAAATTTGATGTTTCTGTTAGCGGGCGGTATGGAGGGTCGAAATAAACAAAAGTGTTCTCATCCACGAAAACTTCTGACTTTTTATAGTCCCCGCAGACGATTTTCACCGCTTTTAGCTTCTGAGATACTGCCCTGAGATTCTGTGCATCGCAGATTATCGGATTTTTGTACGCCCCCATCGGAACATTAAACTGGCCCTTTTTATTTACCCGAAACAGCCCATTAAAGCATGTTCGATTCAAAAAGATCATCAACGCAGCTTTTTCAATGTCACCTTTTTTCTTTTCTCCGTTTTTAAGTTCATTAAAACGTGCTCTTTTCTCGGCGTAATATTCTCTTCGCTTTTCATGATTCAACGGAAGGTATTCGTCCTGCATTTTGGTCAGCGCCTGAATAAGTTCTTCCACACGTTGCTGTGCCACCCAATAACAATTCACCAGCTCTGCATTGATGTCGCTGATATAAACTTCCGATAAATCATACCTGTTCAGAACATCAAAAAGGACAGCACCGCCACCAATAAAAGGTTCTGCATATTTTGTTATTTTTTTATCTGCAAACGGATAATATTTTTGAATTTCAGTCAGCAGCTGTCCTTTTCCCCCCGCCCATTTCAAAAACGGTTTTGCTTTCACACTTTCCGTTTCCATGAATACCCCTCTCTATCAATAGCAAAATATCAAATAAATCAAAATGATTGCCCGCAGAATTTCCGACGTCCTGCGGGCAACAAACTTTCTCAGTTCTCCCCAAACGTATGCTGATACTCCGCCCCCAGCGGCTTGTTCTCTGCATACTCTTCGATGAGCCTTACCGCCAGCGGCACAGCCGTTTTATACAGCTCTTCGAGCTTCTGGCTGCTCTGGACGCATTTGGAGTTCAGCTGCGGGTTTGCCACAAGGCCGTGCATGAACTCATACTTGCCCGCGACGCGCATCCCGGTCAGCACCACCCAGCGCTTGACGGGGTTCGCCGCCTGCAAAAAATGATGCACCGTTATCATCCCCTTCATCGCCGCCAGCGTCTCGTCCACCGTGACGCCTTCGTAGAAGGGCGCGATGACCTCGGCCCGCTCCCGGCTGGGTTTGATGTGGCTGGCCGTGAAGAACTTTATGGGGTCGAGGCCATCTTCCCGCATCAGGGCGTTGTCAAACTCCGTCTCGATCTCGCAGTGTCCCACACCGCTCTCCCGGACATAGGCTTCCACATAAGGGTGACAGGTGCTGTCCAGCGCGAAGTGGCAGACAAAGCCCAGCGCATAAGCCAGTGCGGCGCTTTTATCCGTTGCATTTTCCACCACGGTGCGGGCGCGGGTGAAAAACACCTCGCCCTTCTGCTCGTGCATGGCATTGCCCAGACGGTTCACCGGGTTCGACTGCAGGGCCTTGTAATAAAACATCAGGTCCGGCCCGTGGAGACCTATGTCGTAAAGCTCCCGGTGCTGTTCCAGCGTCGCGCGCAGACCGTCCGGCAGCAGGGCCAGAACATCCGCACCAAAGCGGCGGTGTGCGTAGGTAGAAGGCATGATACCGCCCCTTTTCGTTTATTTTTCGTAGCCCTGCGGCAGCTCGTTCTTCAGGCCGCGCTCCATCAGGGACTTGACAGCCTCTGCCGCACTCATGCCCTTGTTGACGATGGCGTTGACGGTCTGGACGATGGGCATTTCCACCTGATACCGCTCGGCCAGTTCCAGCGCAGCCGGCAGGGCGTTCATGCCCTCGACCACCATGCCGACTTCCTTGACGGCATTTTCCGGGGTCTCGCCCTTGCCGATGAGGATACCGGCGCGGTTGTTGCGGCTGTGCATACTGGTGGCGGTCACGATGAGGTCGCCGATACCGGCCAGACCTGCGAAAGTGTGGACATTGCAGCCCATCGCCACGCCCAGACGGGCGATCTCGGCGATGCCGCGGGTGATGAGGGCAGCGCGGGCATTATCGCCGTAGCCGAGGCCGGTGGAGATGCCGACGCCCAGCGCGATGACGTTCTTCATGGCGCCGCTCAGCTCTACACCCTTGATGTCCTCGTTGGTGTAGACGCGCATGACATTGTTGGTGAAGACCTCCTGCACATAGGCAGCGGCCTCCATATCCTTGCTGGCCGACACGATGGTGGTGGGCAGGTCGATGGCCACTTCCTCGGCGTGGGTGGGGCCGGACAGGGCCACAAGACGCACGCCCTTCGGGCCGCCCTCCTTGCCCATCTCATCGGCCAGGATCTCGGTCATGGTGTACAGGGTGTCGGGCTCGATGCCCTTTGCCACATCCACGATGATCTGGCCGTCGGCCACATAGGGCCGGGCCTTCGCCGCCGTGGAGCGGACGAACACCGACGGCACTGCGAACAGCAGGATGTCCTTGTCTTTGCAGACTTCCTCGATGCTCTTGGTGAACCGCAGCTCGTCGGGGATCTTCATCTGCGGCAGATTGGGGTGCTTGCGAGTGGTGGAAAGGCTGTCGATCTCCTTCTCGATGGCCGACCACACCAGCACATCATTCCCGCTCACAGTCAGCATCCGTGCAAGGGCCATGCCCCAGGTGCCAGCGCCCAGAATACCAATACGTTTCATCACGTTTGTCCTCCGTATCCGCCGCGCTCCCGTCTGGCGGGGCGTGCGGCCTGTTTGTACCTTTACAGGTCTATACAGTTCTATTGTACCCGAAAGCTTCTGCCGCGTCAACTACTCTGCCGTTCTGCACAAAGTTAGCACCTGTTTTTCATCCATTTCGTCTATACCATGCAATTTTTCAAAACCATTTGCGTTCATTTCCAAATCATGTTATAGTATTCTGGTAGGTTTTGTAGGATTTTCATTTTTTCCTCTTGACTTTGACCCTGCTTTAAGGTATATAATGTGTCCACCTACTTGCCCTGTCTGTTTATTCAAATTTTGAAAAAGGAGTATCCATGCTGGAAACACTCTTATCCAACCGCACCGTCAGCGTGCTCTGGGAGGCTCTTCCCCGCATCCTCTCGGCGGGCCTCACCATGACCATTCCCCTCACCCTCGTCTCGTTCACCTTGGCGATGGCGCTGGCGGTGGCCGTGGCGCTGGTGCAGTACGCCAAAGTACCGGTGCTGAGCCAGCTGGCCCGGTTCTACATCTGGGTCATCCGCGGCACGCCGCTGCTGGTGCAGCTTTTCATCATCTTTTACGGCCTGCCCAGTATGGGCATCATGCTGGACGCTTTCCCGGCGGCAGTCATCGCCTTCGCCTTCAACGAGGGTGCATACTGCGCTGAGACCATGCGCGGCGCACTCGAGAGTGTGCCGCAGGGCCAGCTGGAAGCCGGCTACTGCGTCGGCATGAGCTGGTGGCAGATCATGCGCCGCATCGTGCTGCCGCAGGCCCTGCGCACCGCCGTGCCTGCCCTCTCCAACTCCCTCATCGGCATGATAAAGGACACCTCTCTGGCCTCCAACATCACGGTAGCGGAGCTGTTCATGGCCGGCCAGCGCGTCGCCGCCCGCACCTACATCTTCCTGCCCATCTACTGTGAGGTGGCCGTGGTGTATCTGCTGTTCTGTACCGTCATCACCAAGCTGCAAGGGCTGCTGGAGCGCCAGCTCAACGCCCACGGCTTCCAGTAAGAAAGGAGTGTGGCTGTTATGGCAATGTTAGAGATACGCGGCGTCCACAAATCCTTCCATACTTACGCAAAGCCCGGCGTCCATCCCGGCATCTTTGGCCGCGCCCCCAAGCCGACCAGCAGTCTGGACGTACTGCGCGGCGTCGATTTGACGGTGGAAAAGGGCGACGTCGTGGCCATCCTTGGCCCTTCCGGCTCAGGCAAGACCACCCTGCTGCGATGTCTCAACTTCCTCGAGACGGCGGACGCAGGCAAGCTCACCTTCGACGGCGAGACATTCGACCTCGCCCACGCTGACCGCGCCAGCATCGCGCGGCTGCGCCGCAAGACGGCTTTCGTCTTCCAGAACTACAACCTCTTCCGCAACAAAACGGCCCTGCAGAACGTCACCGAGGGCCTCATCGTCGCCCGGAAGATGCCCAAAGCGGAGGCCGATGCCGTCGGCATGAAGATGCTGGAAAAAGTCGGCCTCGCCGACCGGGCCGACTACTACCCCCGTCAGCTGTCGGGCGGTCAGCAGCAGCGCGTGGCCATCGCCCGTGCTCTTGCCTCCGGCCCCGAGATCATCTATTTCGACGAACCCACCAGCGCCCTCGACCCGGAATTGACCGGTGAAGTGCTGGCCGTCATGCGGCAGCTGGCGCAGGAGGGCATGACCATGCTGGTCGTCACCCATGAGATGGGCTTTGCCCGCAACGTCTCGTCCCGCACCGTCTTCATGGAAAACGGCGTCGTGGTCGAGGAAGCACCCTCGCAGGAGTTCTTCGCCCATCCCAAAGAGGCAAGGACCCGTGAGTTCCTTCAGAAAATTTCCCATACTGAATAAGAAAGGATCATCACCTATGAAACGCAGAACCTTTATTTCTCTCATGAGCGTCATGGCCGCTGCCGGTGTTCTCTCGCTGGCTGGCTGCTCTTCCAACACTTCTGCCTCCACTGCTTCCAGTACCGCTTCTTCTGCTTCCGCTGCTGCCGCCAACAAGCTGGAGACCATCCAGTCCAACGGCAAGCTGGTCATCGCGCTGGAAGGCGCATGGCAGCCCTGGAGCTTCCACGATGAGAGCGACACCCTCGTGGGCTACGACGTCGAAGTCTCCCGTGCCATTGCCGAGAAGCTGGGCGTCGAGCCCGAGTACGTCGAGAGCGACTGGGACAGCCTGTTTGCCGGTCTGGACGCTGGCCGCTACGACCTCGTCTGCAACGGCGTCGAAGTCACCGAAGAGCGCGCCAAGACCTACGACTTCACCACTCCCTATGGCTACATCCACACCGCCCTCGCCGTCCGCAAGGATAACGACGACATCAAGAGCTTCGAGGACCTTGCCGGCAAGACCACGGCCAACAGCCTCGCTTCCACCTACATGGAGCTGGCCGAGAGCTACGGCGCGACCGTGCAGGGCATCGACACGCTGGAAGAGACCATCCAGCTGCTGACCTCTGGCCGCATCGACGCCACCCTGAACGCCAACGTCTCCTTCTACGACTACCTGAACGTCCATCCGGACGCCGACTTCAAGCTGGTCGCCCAGACCGAAGATGCTTCTCACGTTGCGATTCCTATCGTCAAGAGCGAAGACTCTTCCTTCCTCGACGCCCTCAACAGCGCCATCGATGAGCTGCGCGCTGACGGCACCCTCAAGGAGCTGGGCGAGAAATATTTCGGTCAGGATATTTCTTCCGAGAATTAACTTTTTGTTTAGCTGCTGTCTGAGCATCGGAGGTGCATCATAGTCTATCCCGTAGGCGAAACCGCAAAACTTCTGGGAGTCGTCAAAAATATCCGGGAAGAAGATGTTCCCGAGCGCTTCCGTGCCGAACTGCGCGGTGTTCCGGAAAGCAAATAAGAATATTGACGAAGGGGGCAGGTGTCATGCAGCACCTGCCCCCTTTTTGTTATAAATATCTTCCGGTAATACTCTCCGGGTTTCCCTGGATCTCCTCCGGCGTGCCTGTTGCCACGACGCGGCCGCCGCTCTCGCCGCCGCCCGGCCCCATGTCGATGACATAGTCCGCGTTGCGGATGACATCAAGGTCGTGCTCAATGACAACGACCGTTGCGCCGTTGTCCAGCAGGGCTTGGAACACCCGCAGAAGCACCTGCACGTCCAGCGGGTGGAGGCCGATGCTGGGCTCATCGAAAACGAACACCGAGTCGGTCTGGGTGCGGCCGATCTCGCTGGCCAGCTTGAGGCGCTGGGCCTCGCCGCCGGAGAGGCTGGGCGTTTCCTCGCCCAGTGTCAGGTAGCCCAGACCCAGCTGCTGCAATGTCTGCAGGCGCTGGCTCACTGTCTTCATCCCGCCGCAGAACTCAAGGGCGGAGTTGACGTCCATATCCATCAGCTGCGGCAAAGAGGCTGTCTGCTCCGCCTCGTTGGTCAGCTTCACGCCGTAAGCCGCCCGCGCGTAGCGGGAACCCCGGCAGTCGGGGCAGACGATGTTCACATCCGGCAGGAACTGCACGTCCAGGCTCACCTCACCGGTGCCGTCGCAGCCGGGGCAGCGCAGACTGCCAGTATTGTAGGAAAAATCGCTGGCCTTGAAGCCCTTTTGCCTGGCGTCCGGAGATTTGGCATAGAGCTTCCGCAGCTCGTCGTGGACGCCCGCGTAGGTCGCCACGGTAGAGCGCACATTGATGCCGATGGGCGTCGCGTCGATGAGCTTGACGTGCGCGATGCCCTCGGCGCGAATCTCCCGGATATGTGCCGGGAGGGCGCTGCCGTTTATCTTTGCTTCCAGCGCCGGCACGAGGCTTTCCAGCACCATCGTCGTTTTGCCGGAGCCGGACACGCCCGTTACCACGGTGAGCCGCCCCTTGGGAATGTCCAGCTCCAAAGGCTTGACCGTGTGGATGCTGCCGGTGGAGAGATGGATAGCCCCCTCTGCGAACATCTCCCCTGTCCCGGCACACCGGCGCAGCTTTGTCTCAGCTTTTCCGGAGAGGAACGGCCCGATCTGGGACTCCGGCTTTGCCTCCAAATCAGCTATTGTCCCTTCGGCAATGACATGTCCACCCTTAGCTCCCGCTTCCGGCCCCATCTCGATCACCCAGTCGGCCTCTTTCAGGATCTGGGTGTCGTGGTCCACCAGAATGACCGAGTTGCCGTCGGCCACGAGGTCGTGCATCACGCCGGTCAGGCCCACGATGTTCGACGGATGCAGGCCGATGGACGGCTCATCCAGCACATAGAGCACGCCGGTGGTGCGGTTGCGGACGGCCCGGGCCAGCTGCATCCGCTGGCGCTCACCGGTGGAAAGGGTCGAGGCCGAGCGGTCAAGCGTCAGATAGCCCAGACCTAAGTCCATCAGCCGCTTGGCGGTACTTTCGAATGCCTCGCAGATGCTCTCCGCCATCGGGCGCATCTCTTCCGGCAGGCTGCCCGGCACGCCCTTCACCCACTCCACGATGGCTTCCAGCGTCATCTGGCAGGCTTCGTCCAGCGAGATGCCCCGCAGCTTCGGCGCACGCGCCGCCGCTGAGAGCCGTGAGCCATGACACTCGGGGCAGACATCTTCCCGCAGGAACTTTTCCACCCGCTTCATGCCCTTGTCATCCTTGACCTTTGCAAGAGCATTTTCTACGGTGTAGACGGCATTGTAATAGGTAAAGTCCAGCTCGCCGGCCTGATTCGAGTTCTTTGCGTGGTAGAAGATATGCTTTTTCTCTGCCGGACCGTGGTAGACGATGTCCTTTTCCTGTTCGGTCAGGTCGCGGAACGGCACATCCGTCCTCACGCCCATCTCCCGGCAGACGTCTGTCATCAGCGACCACATCAGGCTGTTCCACGGGGCCACTGCGCCGCCGTCGATGGTCAGCGAGTCGTCCGGCACCAGCGACGCCATGTCCACCGTCCGGACGCTGCCTGTGCCGCCGCACTTCTGGCAGGCACCTTGAGAGTTGAAAGCCAGCTCCTCCGCCGACGGCGCATAGAAATGCGCACCGCACTCCGGGCAGACCAGCTCCTTGCCCGCCGCAACAGCCAGCGTCGGCGGGATGTAATGCCCGTTCGGGCAGCGGTGGCTTGCGAGGCGGGAGTACATGAGCCGCAGGCTGTTCAAAAGCTCCGTGCCGGTGCCGAAGGTGCTGCGGATGCCCGGCACGCCCGGCCGCTGGTGCAGCGCCAGCGCCGCCGGGACATACAGCACCTCTTCCACCGAGGCTTTCGAAGCCTGGGTCATCCGGCGGCGGGTGTAGGTGGACAGCGCCTCCAGATACCGGCGGGAGCCTTCGGCATACAGCACCCCCAGCGCCAGCGAGGATTTACCCGACCCCGACACGCCTGCAATGCCCACGATCTTGTTCAGCGGGATGTCCACGTCGATGTTTTTCAGGTTGTGTACCTTTGCCCCGCGCACGAGCATTTTGTCTATCATTTTGGTTTCCCTTCCCTTTGGCTTTTTTTCGCCAGATGAATTCCATGTTCTCTGTTTTAGTATAGCGTATCCTGGTGTGCATTTCCACAATGGTCACCAATAAAATGCTATTTGCACCGGCAGACACAGAAGAGTATACTATAATCAGTAAGGATCTCAAGTTCCTGTACACATGTATCTGACGAGATAAAAGGAGAACGAACATGGCAGTATTTCCAAAAGAATTTGTATGGGGCGCTGCGACTGCAGCCTATCAAATCGAGGGCGGTGCCGTCGAGGATGGAAAAGGCCGGAGCATCTGGGATGTTTTCTCCCACACACCGGGCCGCACCTATCGGGGCGAGACCGGTGATACCGCCTGCGACAGCTATCACCGCTGGCGGGAAGACATCGAACTGCTGAAGTCGATGCACCTGAAAGCCTATCGCTTCTCTGTGGCGTGGACGCGCATCGCCCCCACCGGCGGCACGGACTGGAACGAAAAAGGCTTTGCCTATTACGATGGTCTTGTGAATACTTTGCTGGAAGCGGGCATCGAGCCGTATATTACGCTGTATCACTGGGATTTGCCGCAGGCGCTGGAAGAAAAGGGCGGCTGGCAGAATGAGGACACCGCCCGGGCGTTTGCAGTCTACACGGCAAAAATGGCAGAACATTTCAAAGGCAGGGTCCACCGGTGGTTCACCTTCAATGAGCCTGCCTGTATCGTGAAAATGGGCTATGGGACAGGTGAGCATGCGCCGGGGCTGAAACTCCCGCTGGAAGGGCAGTTCACCTGCTGGCAGAATATCATCTATGCGCACTGCCTTGCCGCGCAGGAGCTCCGCCATACGGACGCCGAAAACAGAGTGGGCTTCGTCTCCACAGGCCGCATCTGCTACCCCGCATCTGAGGCAAAAGCAGATGTGGACGCCGCCCGGGCTCTGACCTTTGCCTGCCCGGACGAGGACTGGGCCTTCACCCACACGATGTCGCTCGACCCTCTGTGCCTTGGCCGCTGGCCCGGACCGGACCTCTGTGGGCCGCAGCTTTCCGCCTGCATCGGTGCTGTGCCGCAATACATCAACGACGCCCTGTCTCTGGGCAGACCGGATATGCTCGGGCTGAACATCTACAATGCCGCACCTGTACAGATGGGAACGAATGGCCCCTGTTATGTGGAGCGCCCTGCGGGATACGCTCACACAGCCATGAACTGGCCGGTAGAGCCGGAAAGCCTGAACTGGGGTCCCCGTTACATCCAGGAGCGGTATGGACTGCCCATGTTCATCGCGGAAAACGGCTTATCCTGCACCGACAAAATCTATCGGGACGGCAAGGTGCATGACGTGGAGCGAATCGATTTTCTGGCGCGCTATCTGGAAAAACTCTCCGAGGGCATTCAGGCCGGTGCCGACGTGCGAGGGTACTTCCATTGGAGCCTGTTGGACAACTACGAGTGGCACAGCGGATACAGAGAGCGTTTTGGTCTGGTGTACGTCGATTACGCTTCCGGGCGGCGCATCCCGAAAGACAGTGCCTTCTGGTATGGCGAAGTTGCGGCGACCAACGGCGGGTCCATCTGACCGGTAAAATAAAAGGCCGGCAGTTTCTCCAATACAGAACGAATATTGCAGCCATATCCAAGATACGTCTTACCCATCCTGCAAATTCTTTTATAATAGCACCGCTGCCTGAAAGCGCTGCAACAAATTCCCATATCAAAAGGGAAGCTTTCCGGTATGGGACAACGACAAATCATTTTATTGGGATACGAAAGAGACGTCCTCCGCCTGCTTCGGCGCTGCCGGATGGCCCGACTCCGCTTTTGTCAACATCTGCTGGAACTTCCGGGCCGCCGTGTTCAGCGGGCGGTGATGGTCGTAGACGAGGCAGATAGAACGGGATGGAATGATTTCCTGCAGATGCAGCTCGACAAGCTCGCCGCGGGCCAGAAGCTCTTTCGTCATCGGTTCCGGCACGAAGGCAAGGCCCAGCTCACTTTTCACCAGCGTGAGCATCTGGTCGGTGGTGGCGGCCTCGGTGTCGGGCCGGAGCACGGCGTCGTGGTCGAGGAAGAACTGCCGGTAGAAGCTCCGGGTCATGCTCTCATCGCTGAGAGAGATGAGCGGATAGCAGCTCAGTTCCTTCAGCGTCAGGCGCTGGCTGGCCAGTGCAGTGAAGGTCTTTCCACCCACCAGCACTTCACAAAACGGTTTCAGTTCCACCATCTTCAGGCCCTGTTCTACTTCCGCCGGGGTGGAGATGATGGCAAAATCCACTTCTCCGTTCTTCACAGCCTGCACCGCCTGGGGCGTAGAGTGGTTCGAGATGCGCAGCCGGATGCCGGGATACTCGGTGTGGAACGTCCGCAGCTTCTCGGCCAGATAGATGTTCAGCGCCGTCTCCGTCGCGCTGATGCTGATGGAGCCATGCTCGAGGGTGGCGCTGGCGCTCAGCTCTTCCTCCGCGTCCTGTATCTGCACCGCTGCCGAGGCGATGCGGGAGTAGAGCATCTCGCCCTCCGGCGTCAGGGTGACGCCCCGGTTGGAGCGGGTAAAGAGCACACAGTTCAGCTGGCTTTCCAGCCGGTTCATCGAGTGGGTGATGTTGGGCTGGTTGTTGCCCAGCACCCGCGCCGCTTTCGTAAAGTTCTGATACTTCGCCACATAATAGAAAATTTTGTAGTATTCCCAATCGACGTACATGGGAGCCTCCCCTCTTTCATACCAGAATCACATTTTTACTTCTCCCCCACCAGCGCCACGGCAACATCATTGACATTCGTGCCAGTAGCGCCGGTCATGATAAGGCCGTCCACAGCTTTCAGTGCATGGTAAGCGTCGTTGTTTTGCAGGGTGTCGAACACATTCCAGCCCTTGGCGGTCAGTGCGGAGAGGGTGTCACCATCCACATAGCCGCCGGCAGCATCCGTGGGGCCGTCGGTGCCGTCACTGCCCACCGAGAACACTGCTGCATTCCGCCCGGCCAGCGCCGGAGCCGCTGCAAGGGCAAGCTCCTGATTCCGTCCGCCGAGGCCCTTGCCGGTCAGGTAGACGACCGTCTCGCCGCCTGCGATGTAGGCCAGCTTTTTTCCCTGCCCCGCGTGGGTCCGGACGATGGAGCCAAGGAAGCTGCCCGCCTCCCGGGCTTCACAGCAGAGCTGGTCGGTCAGCAGGACGGGCTCATAGCCAAGCTCCCGGCAGGCGGCAGCGGCGGCGGTGCAAAGCTCCCGCACACTGCCAGTGATCCGGGTCGTCACATTGTCCAGCATCTTGGGCGTTTCCTGCGCCAGAAGAACTTTTGCCTGTTCCGAGAGCTTCAGGTGATACTTCTCCGCAATGGCAAGCGCCTGTGCGCAAGTAGAGGTATCCGGCACCGCCGGGCCGCTGGCTATCATATCCAGCGGGTCGCCCAGAATATCGCTCAGCACGATGCTGAATACCTGAGCCGGGGAGCATGCCTGCGCGAACCGCCCGCCCTTGACGCCCGAAAGCCGTTTGCGGATGGTGTTCATCTCCACGATGTCAGCGCCACTGGCAAGGAGCTGGCCGGTGATGTCCTGCAATTCTGTGCCGGGGAGCAGCGGTTTTTCAAACAATGCACTTCCTCCGCCGGAGAGCAGAAACAGCACGGTATCTTCCGCCGCCAGGCCGCGCACCAGCTCCAATGCCTTCTCGGTGGCCGCAAAACTGTTCTCGTCCGGCACCGGATGGCCTGCTTCATAACAATTTACTCCCAGAATTTCGCCCCTGACGTGCTTGTATTTGGTCACGACCACGCCGCCGTCCACACGGCCCAGCGCTTCCACCGCCGCGTGTGCCATCTGCCATGCGGCCTTGCCCGCTGCGACCAGCAGCACCCTGCCACCCTTGGGTGCAAAGGCTTTCAATGCGCGGCGGACAGCTTCGTCCGGCAGGACAGCGTTCAGGCTGGATGCGATGATGGCATCGGCATCCTTTCGCAGCGTCGGATTCATGAAACAAACCTCCTTGTGTGATATGATTTACAGCAGACCGGCTTCGGTCATGGTTTTTACAAAGCCCTGCCTGGCCGGGCCGTCCAGAATCATTATACAGCAAGACCGACGTTTCGGGAATACTTTCGGCAATGGTTTTGAAATTGCTGTACAGCTCGACATCACGGACTGTACCTTCCTTAGTTGGGTCTTGTATCTGATTTTTATACTCGCTCTCAACGAAATACCAGGATCTTGTTTACAAACATCCCCCATGCAGCCGCCGGATCACCTTAAATGCGACCTCATGTTCTGTTGTCAGCGGTTTTTCAAAGCGAAGAAAACAACACCGCTGGTCGGACAGGTGATCTCTGCCTCCACCTCCGCAGTAAACGGGTCAAGGATCACGCCCATTTTCTGACCATACTTCACTTCCTGTCCCGGCTCCACGAAGCGGCGGAAGATCCCGCCCGCCGGGGTGAGTACATTTGCCATCTCGTTTTCCTGCACGACGGTGGACAGATACCCGCTGTGGCAGTGGTATCGCAGTAAACCGACCCGGCTGAGATACCGCAGCACGGCGGCAACGGCTTCCTGTGCGCTCTGCTCGTCAACTTCGTCCGTTTCCTTGGTATAAATGCTGAACGCATTGGTCTCCCAGATCTGCCAATTATAGTTCAGCGTCGTCGTATCAATGGGGGTCGGCTTACGCATGACCACATAAGGCAGGCCGAACAGATTGCCCAGGCTGGCCGTCTGATAGCCGGTGTTCATAACGCGAATGTGCGGAACAAAGTCACCGGGCAGATAGAAGGACGCAAAATGGATATGCCCACACGCAGGACAAGCCCCGGTTGGAGCTGACCGAGAAAATCGAAGCCAACTTCTATTCCCAAGACCTGACCCCGGCAGCATCCCAGATCCAGCAAAATAAAAAGCCGGTAGCCACAAAAATCTCTGGTAAGGAGATTCTTGAAGCCATCCGGCTGATGAATGCAGACGAACGCAGAGAGTTGACGAGAGCCTTGTTCGCCTAAAATTTCTTCTTTTTATGCAAAGGAAAGCAGGCTGTGCAAACCTTGCGCAGAAAAGCCCCTGATTCGGGCAAATGTGCAAACGGTGTGCAGAAAGTGTGCAGCCGCTTTCCTACATAAAGAAAGAACGCCAAATCTTACGATTTGACGTTCAATATCTGGTGCACCTCGCGCACTCATATCCAAACTTTTCTCCGCTTTCACAGCTTCCCCGAAAGCGACCGTTTCTGTGCCTTCCTTATAGTTAAAGGTAATGAGGACCTTATCATCGTAGAGATAGATGGCATTGATGAAGGTATCCACCAGTGCCTGCCGCTGCTCCGGCTGGGTCATATCCAACTTGCGGAAGCGAAGCAGCCAAAAGCGGACGAACTCCTCTTTCATCTTTGGCTTAGCCAGCCGTTCCTCTGCAATGCGGCTTTGTTGTCTATGCTGCTTTTGTGTACTTCTTGTGGTGATGCCGATCTTTTCGATACCGATAAATGGACCAATGAAATAGAAGGCTGGGAGCCGGGTGTTTCCTTAAAAGTGCTTCAGGGGTCTTTTACTCTTTGGGATTTAATCAATCAGGGCGATGACGATGTGGTCGTAAAAGAAGGAAATGATCTGATCATTCAATATACCGAAGAAGGTATTTATCATATCGATATCGGTCAGGTCTTCGATATGCCTGCTGAAGATTTGGAATTCAGCTATTCATACACGATACCCGGTATGGTATCGGGAGTTCATTTAGTATTGGACCATCCGTTAGAAATTGAATTTCAGACTTCAACCACTTTAAAAGAAGTGCCTGATGGATGTGAACTGAAAAAAATCCAGGCTTCTGCCCATTTTGTGTTACCGGAAATAGGATATCCTTATGAGATCGAGGCTACATTCCCCGATATTGAGATGAACGGTGAGATTCTGCATATTACGAAGTCTGTACCTGCTACCGGATCGGAGTCTATCGATTTAAACGATTTTATACTCACCCTCGATGCAGAGAAAAAGGTCGATTTAGAAGTAAATATTGTCATTCCGGCGGGAACTGAGGTGACGAATCCCGACTTGGATTTGATATTTGGCTTGAATAATCTCAAATTCAAAAAAGCAGAAGGAAAAATCACAGTCGATCCGATCGCTATCGACCCGGATAAATTTAATATGGATATCGACTTTTTGGATGAAATCGGGGGTAAATTTAAGTTCACCAAGCCTGAACTGAATATTATTCTCCGCAACAAAGGTATCGGTGTCCCGATGAGTGTCGATGCTACTTTCTATGGACAAAACGCAGAAGGAGATACGTTAACGCTGAAATTAGAAGAAGGAAAAGAGTTGCTCACTTTAGGGAATAAGTCGAATATCGTGCTTTCCGATACTTTAGGGTTGAATAAGGATAATTCCAATATTGTAGACTTCCTGTCTTTGCCACCGACAGGCGATATATCCTATCAAGGTACGGTGACGGTAAATCCGCAAGGAGACGAGGATAATGTGATTTACAGCGACGGTGAAATCGATCTGGATGCTTATGTCCGGATACCTTTCGCATTGAGTGCCGAAGGACTCAATTACAAAGACACGCTGAACGATATTGATATCGACCCCAAGTATGCGGATAAGATCAAAGAAGGTGTAATTACGATTACTGCTGTCAATGGACTTCCATTGAATCTCCGGATTCCGACCCTGGTGCTGTTGGGAGAAAATGGCGAGAAATTGGAAAGCCTTACCGCTGTGAAAGGGCGGGATATTATTCAGGCTGCCAACGGTAAGGAGAGTGTGCTGGAATTTAATCTGACTCAGGCACAAGCTAAAAAATTAGGACAAACAGAAAATATCCTTTTGGAAGTGAAAGCTTCGACAACAAATAATCAAGAAGTGGTTGTTGCTGCAGATGCGAAATTATCGTTCGACCTGAAACTGGTCGCAAAAGCCGTGATCACCGATCTGGACGATTTTTAACATATTCGGGTAAAGAGTCGGAATAAAAAACAATAGAGGCTACAAGGATTTCAAGGGTTCATTTACCTTTTGGCCTTGTAACCTTTTTGTCTTAAGAATATACACTCAATTAATTTATACCTAGGTTTAATTTTTTTTCTTTCTATTCCGATTTCGGATTTTATACCGTCAGGCCGGTTCGCCTGGAACGGTCCGGTAAGGCTTTCGTTGATTTCATCGGTTCTTCTCCTGCTCGGAAAAACAAAATCTTTTGTTTTTCTC
>ENA-UEPV01000861-UEPV01000861.1-human-gut-metagenome-genome-assembly--contig:-NODE-861-length-20403-cov-7.224934_pt1 | contig 20403 bp, 10 predicted proteins | sample MGYA00242942_ERZ507925 | MGnify/ENA primary metagenome ERZ507925 (study PRJEB26167, sample SAMN06115453) | human gut metagenome | host: Homo sapiens | place: China:Fujian | collected 2015-08-26... | reverse complement strand
TTTCAACCCTTCTCCTTAGAAACTATTGTTTCTTCGGTGTCTCCTCTATATGGCTAACATAGTACCCCGTAATACTATGGGACACGGCAGGGGAGGAGTAGTACGCTTTGTACAGAAATTTAAGCAAGAATCAACTTTTCACCGAAAAGTCCGGAATGTGTTTGTTGACAAGTGGTTCATCGCTAAAATTCATGCCTACCCTACGGATTTTCTACTGAACTGAAAAAACTATGTGTGAAGGAGGAATCAGTAATTGCTGAAATTCTGGGGTTTGATGACGAACCCTACTCTCAGGCGAGAATGGAATTTGTTATAGTCGAGCAGTCCTTCGCCGTAACCGTTGTAATATTGTATAAAGAAATATTGGTTTTCGTTGGGGAATAAGCGGGCATTCAGTTCGATAACGGTGTTGAAATTGAAATTCCAGCCGCTCCGCTTGGTGAGAATAACGGTAGCCCCGAACCGACGATTGTCGCTTATGTAACTGCCTGCTAATTGAAAAATACCGCAGTATTTGAGGATATCCCGGTTGTTCCCGCTGTCGATGATAGGTATCCATGTTTTGAATTGAAGTTCTACATTGCGATCTACGGCGAGCGCACCCATAAACGAGATTTTATTCCAACTGCGAGACCAAATGCTGTCTTTCCCGTTCGATTCATGTTCGATCAGGAGCGAGACTTGTCCGATAAGTCTATTTCGATGTATGACCAGATGCGATAGCCCTATGCCGGGATTGAAGTTGAGATCGTACATCGGGAGAGATTCTTGAAAGACATTCCAAAATGCTTTTTGCGTATAGGTTATAAAGAGGTAGGTGTCGAATGGAAGTTTACTTTTTGTAAGTCTCTGGCTGATGCTTAGTTGGAATTTTACATCGGAATTTTTATTGGTCGGTTTGCTCCCGATGGTCGTACCCCCGATGAAGTAGTTGTCTTTGTATAGTGAAAAATAAGGTCTTTTGTCCAGCTCTTTGCGCACGCTGTCGGGATTGTATCGGGGAACATCGTTTCGGATTTGGGTAAAACCCGGAATGCAGAGCAGAACTATCAGCAGTAAGATAAACAATCGTTTCATATACAAATATAACAAATGGTGGGAGAAATGAAAAATGAACTTGTTCATTTTTTTATTTCGAACCGCATCTATATCCGATACATTCCGATATAGATAATTGTGCAAATATATGCTATATCGGCTTTATTTTATAGGTAAAAAGGTCGTTCTTTTTCGCCGGTTTTTCCATTGTTGTCGGGTTTTATACTTTGTTTTGCCCGGATATTGTTTTGCTCCTCCCGTAAAATCCAGTACATTTGCAAGAAATGAAAATGTTTTTTGCATGAATAAAATAGGTGCGGTACTGTGTATTTGTGTCCTTTTGCTGTCGGGTTGCGGCGGCAAGGATAACGAGTTTGTCGTGGAGGGAACTAGCATAAATCTCGGAGGACGCCCTATTTATGCCGTTTATAGTCTTGAAAACGGCATTGTCGTAGATACTCTCCGTCCGCAGAATGGTTTTATCACATTCAAAAACTCGGCTTCGGAACTTATTCCCATACAGTTTTATTATTTCGATAAAACGTCCTTGACCAAGATATATGTGCAGAACGGCGACCGGATAGAATTGTCGGGCGACGGGCAGGATCCTTTCGGGTTGAGAGTGAAAGGAAGTTCTCTAAATAAGGATTTGTTTAAGTTCAATCAAGAGAATAAAGAGTTGTTGCAGTCTTGGTCGGCAGAAAGGAACATTTCGGCATCGGGAATGAGAACCCGGCGATACGAGCAGTTGAGCAAGGAGCTGCAAGGCGTTGTGGCAAAGTATGTAGGCGAACATAAAGATTCGCCCGTGAGCGCTATTTTGTTAGATGATTATGTATTGGGAAGGGTGAGCGATGCGTTTTGCGATTCGTTGATCGGTTTGTTGGACGACCGTGTACTGTCGGCTCCGCCGGCCACAGCATTGGAAATGTATCGACAATTTGAAACCATACAGAAGAGTGACACCGTATTGCCTTATTTATCATTGACTACGGTGGCCGATACGACCGAATTGCTGAATCCCCGAGAAGCCCAAGCGACCCTGCTTTGTTTTTGGGCTGCCGAGACACCCGGAACACAGAGGTACAGCGGCTTTTTAAGGGAGATAGCAGAACGATACGATTCGTTGGTGCGGGTCGTGGAAATTTCGCTGGATAGGGACAGCGCCGTATGGAAGGAGCGAATCGAGGCCGATTCGGCCGTATGGGCCCGGCGGTGGGCGAAAGGCGGTTATCTTTATCCGGGGGTGAAAGAGCTTCATATCCAAAGCATACCTTATCTGTTGGTCGCCGATTCTTTGGGGCGGATTGTCGCCAGAGGGCTTTCGCCCGACTCTTCGAGAGTTTATATCGAACGTTTAGTAACACCATAACCTATTACTGCAAAATCTATTACTATGTTGGTGAAAGTTTTTGGCGCAGCCGTGCAGGGTATCGATGCTCTTGTAGTGACTATCGAGGTGAACTGTTCGCAGGGTATCCGTTTCTTTATGGTGGGATTGCCCGATGCAGCCGTGAAAGAGAGCCACGAGCGGATTGTCTCGGCCGTGGAACATAACGGTTACAGATTTCCGAGGAAACAGGTAATCGTGAACATGTCGCCTGCCGATATACGCAAAGAAGGAGCGGCGTATGATTTGCCTTTGGCTGTGGGGATTTTGGCGAGCGACGAGAAGATAGAAACGGGTAAATTGAGCGAGTATATGTTGATGGGGGAGTTGTCTCTCGACGGTTCCATTCTTCCTATCAAGGGGGCGTTGCCCATAGCTATCAAGGCAAGGGAGGAGGGCTTTAAGGGGTTGATTATTCCCAAAGCCAATGTTCGCGAGGCCGCGGTAGTCAATCATCTCGATGTGTATGGCGTAGAGAATATCACCGAGGTGATTCGTTTCCTGAACGGGGAGATCGAGCTGGAACCGACGGTGATCGATACTCGTGCGGAATTTTTCAAGGAATATACCCATTTCGATTTGGATTTCAGCGATGTCAAAGGTCAGGAGAGTGTCAAGAGGGCTTTCGAAGTAGCGGCAGCCGGCGGACATAACATCATACTCATAGGGCCTCCGGGCGCCGGAAAATCGATGATGGCGAAGCGGTTGCCTTCTATACTTCCGCCTCTCACATTGCAGGAAGCACTCGAAACTACCAAGATACATTCGGTCGCCGGACGTATGGAGCGGGGTAGTTCGCTGTTGTCGCAACGGCCGTTCCGGTCGCCGCATCATACCATATCGTCGGTAGCGTTGGTGGGCGGCGGGGCTTTTCCCCAGCCGGGTGAAATTTCATTAGCACACAACGGGGTGCTTTTTCTCGACGAGTTGCCCGAGTTTTCACGTCAAGTACTCGAAGTAATGCGCCAACCGCTCGAAGACCGCAAGATAACGATAGCACGTGCGAAATACTCGATAGAATATCCCGCCGGGGTGATGTTGGTCGCTTCGATGAATCCTTGTCCTTGCGGATATTATAACCACCCGGAGAAAGAGTGTATATGCAGTCCGGGGACGATACAACGTTATTTGGGAAAAATCTCGGGCCCTCTGCTCGATCGCATAGACATACAAGTGGAGATCGTTCCCGTCCCGTTCGAGAAAATCTCCGACACCCGTCCGGCGGAGTCGAGCGAGTCGATTCGTCAACGAGTCATTGCCGCAAGAGAAATTCAAGCCGCACGCTTCGCCGACTATCCCGGCATCTATTGCAATGCCCAAATGACTACCCGGTTATTGAACCGGTTCGCTGTCCCCGATGAGGCGGGATTGAAACGGCTGAAAGATGCGATGAACCGTTTCCACCTGTCGGCACGGGCCTACGACCGTATTTTGAAAGTGGCTCGTACCATCGCCGATTTGGAAGGTAGCGAAGGGGTACAGGTGCAACACATCAACGAAGCGGTGAATTACCGAAATCTCGACCGGGAGAATTGGGGAGATAGGTAGAAATTGTTTATCTTGCAGACCTATATTAAAGTATAGTGAAACTCAGATGTAACGATATGAAGAACATAACCGTATTTTTGGCATCCAGCGACGAGTTGAAAAACGACCGTAACAGTTTCCATTCGTTGGTGGCTTCTTTGGACGAAATTTTCGAGCCTCGGGGATATCGCATAAGGTGCAGACGTTGGGAAGATTTTTCGGCATTTTGCACTGGAACCCGTACTCAGGACGACTACAACCGCATAGTACGTGCCAGCGATATTTGTATCTGTATGTTTCACCGCAAAGCGGGAGAATACACCATAGAGGAGTTCAATCAAGCCTTAGACGAATATGTGAAGAATCAGAGTCACCCCAAGACATTTGTCTATATTCGAGCCTTGATAGAAGGTGAAATGGAAGACGAGGCATTGAAACGATTCAAGGAAGATTTGTTCGATCGGGTGGGGCATTATTGGTGCAACTATGCCACCGACGATGCCATGAAGTTGCATTTTGTCATGCAGTTGGAGCGGATCATTCCATCGGTATCGGGCAACGCTTCCGTAACCGAGGGTAACCACTTTAAGATAGAGAACGGAGTCGTTTCGCTTTACGGCCACAAGATAGCCGAACTGGACAATCTCTCTTTTGCCGCTGAGAATCCGGAATACCTTTCGTTGAAAGAGTCCATTGCCCGATTGAATACAGAGATCGCCCGACTGAGAGCGACCGGTGTCGCCGAGCTTCAACCGATAATTGATGAGAAACAAGCGGAACTATACAAGAAACGGGAAAGTCTCAACCGATTGGAGAGCCAGCTGTTCGATCTCGCTCTGTCCATCAACAAGCTGATCGGGAGCGGAACGCCGGTGAGCGAGCGCAAACGGTTGGCGATAGAGATGTTCGAGCGAGGGAACAGCAAAGGGGTCGTGGAAATTTTGAATGAAAAAGATATCGCCGCCGATGCCGCTCAGGCCCGCAAGGAGATAGAGCAAGGGAAACTACTGGTCGATTCCGGTCGGTCGCTTATCGAGGCGGGACTTCAAAAGACACGATCGTTGGCCGAGGAGTATGTTTTGCGGGCAAAGGCTTTGATGACAGACTATGCAGAGCCTCGTCGCTTCGAATTGGCTTGCCATGCCTATGAGCAGGGTATCGAGCTAATCCGAGCCAACCTTTCGGAGGAAGAGTTGGCAAAAAGTTTGTTTGAGTATGGTCATTTTTTACAGACAAACAAACGATACGATTTGGCGGAAGCTCGTTATCGAGAAAATTTAGACATCTACCAACGACTTGAGGTCATTAGTCCACAGGCCTACGAGCCGGGCTTGGCAACGACACAAAATAATTTAGGTCTTTTGTACAGCGATACTCAATGTTATGGGGAGAGCGAAGAGATGTATCTCTCTGCCGTGGAGATTTATCAACGGTTATCCGTAGTGAATCCACAGGTGTACGAGCCGTATTTGGCAACGACACAAAATAACTTAGGTCTTTTGTACAGAGATACTCAACGTTATGGGGAGAGCGAGGAGATGTATCTCTCTGCCGTGGAGATTTATCAACGGTTATCCGTAGTGAATCCACAGGTATACGAGCCGGATTTGGCGAGGGCTCAAAATAATTTAGGTCTTTTGTACAGCGATACCCAACGTTATGGGGAGAGCGAAGAGATGTATCTCTCCGCCATGGAGATTTTTCGAGAGCTTACGGTGGCTAATCCACAGGCCTACGAGCCGGATTTGGCGAGGACTCGAAATAACTTAGGTAATTTGTATAGAGATACTCAACGTTATGGGGAGAGCGAAGAGATGTATCTCTCCGCCGTGGAGATTTATCAACGGTTATCCGTAGCGAATCCACAGGTTTACGAGCCGGACTTGGCAAGGACACGAAATAATTTAGGCTGTTTGTATGACAATACCCAGCGCTACAAGGAAAGCGAGGAGATGTACCTCTCTGTTTTGACGGTTTATCAGCGGCTCACGATAGCGAATCTACAGGTTTACGAGCCGGATTTGGCGAGGGCTCAAAATAATTTAGGCAATTTGTACAGAGATACCCAACGCTACAAGGAGAGCGAGGAGATGTACCTCTCCGCCGTGGAGATTTATCAACGGTTATCCGTAGCGAATCCACAGGTTTACGAACCGGATTTGGCAATGGTTCAAAATAATTTAGGTCTTTTGTACAGCGATATCCAACGTTATGAGGATAGCGAGAAGATGTACCTCTCCGCCGTGGAGATTTATAGACGACTCGCAGCGGCGAATCCACAAGTCTACGAGCCGGATTTGGCGGAGACTCAAAATGATTTAGGTATTTTGTACAGCGATACCCGGCGTTATGAGGAAAGCGAGGAGATGTATCTCTCTGCCATGGAGATTCGACGACGACTTGCTGTGGCTAATCCACAGGTTTACGAGCCGGGCTTGGCAAGGACACAATATAACTTAGGCTGTTTGTACAGCGATACCCGACGTTATGAGGAGAGCGAGAAGATGTATCTTTCCGCCATGGAAATCCGACGACGACTTGCAGTGGCGAATCCACAGGTCTACGAGCCGGATTTGGCAGATACTCAGTATAACTTAGGTTGTTTGTATTACAATATCCAACGTTATGAGGAGAGTGGGGAGATGTATCTCTCTGCCTTGAAGGTTTATCAACGGCTCACGGTAGCGGATCCACAAGTGTACGAGCCGTATTTAGTACGAGCATGCAATAACCTTTCATTCTTATTTCTCGCTCAGGGTAATTTTGAAGAAGCTGAACGGTATGCCCGTGAGGGAGCAAAATATGATTCTACTCATCATACCATTTATACAAATCTTGCGGCATCCCTTCTTTTTCAAGGTCGATATGCCGAGGCGGAAGAGATATACCTGCGATACAAGGAAGAGCTAAAAGAGGACTTTCTCTCGGATTTCGAAGATTTCTATCAACGGGGAATTATTCCCCCGGAACGGGAAGACGATGTGGAACGGATAAAAAAGCTGTTGTCGAAATAGGCAGAGACATACATTCGGTCGGGATCGCTGCGGGTGCGGATTAGGGAGTATAACGCATCATTGGATAAACGAGCCGAGTCGCTTGTATACTATACAGAAAAATAGAATTCGGATATGGAAACAAAGAAAAACACACGTTTGTTGTCATTGGATACCCTTCGGGGATTCGATATGCTTTTTATTATGGGTTTCGCCCCGTTGGTAGTCGCCTTGAATGCCTTGCACCCGACGGCGGTGGGCGATGTCATAGCGGGGCACATGCGGCACGTCCCGTGGGACGGGTTTACCCAACACGATATGATATTCCCTCTGTTCTTGTTTATCGCAGGTATATCTTTCCCGTTTTCATTGGCCAAGCAAAGGGGGAGCGGATCGAGCGACAAACACATTTACCTGAGGGTTCTCCGCCGGGGTGTCACCCTCGTTTTGCTGGGATTCTTGTATAACGGATTCTTACAGTTGAATTTCCCCGATGTGCGTTTGGCAAGCGTTTTGGGGCGTATCGGGCTGGCGTGGATGTTCGGGGCTTTCATTTACATGAGTTTGAAAAAGTCGGTACAATATGGTTTGATTGTCTTTATCTTGGTGGGTTATTGGTTGCTGTTGGCTTTTGTGCCGGCTCCCGATGCTGCGGGGGCTTCCCCTCTTTCTATCGAAGGGAATCTGGTCGGATATATCGATCGGCATTGTTTGCCGGGGAAATTGATATACGGTAATTTCGACCCGGAGGGTTTACTGAGCACGCTTCCGGCGATAGTCACGGCATTATTGGGAATTTATGCGGGGGAAATCGTCCGTTCCACCCGCTTGGGAAGCGGAGAGAGAAAGAGTTTGCTGTTGTCGGGAATCGGGGTTGTGTTGGTCGCCATAGGGCTGGTTTGGAATACCGTATTCCCGATTAACAAAATGCTTTGGAGCAGTTCGTTTACCTGTTTCGTGGGAGGACTTTCGTTCTTGTTGTTCGCTTTGTTCTATTATATCGTCGATGTGAAAGGGTGGAAATCGTGGACTCTCTTTTTCCGAGTGATAGGACTAAATTCGATAACGATTTATCTGGCGCAGCAGGTGGTAGGATTTTCTCACATGAATAAGTTTTTGTTCGGAGGTATATCCCAATGGGTGGGAGAATGTGCCGGTGAGCCTGCCGGTGCGGTCGTCCTTCGTGCAGGATATGTCGCTTGTTGCTGGTTCTTCCTTTATTTTCTGTATCGGAAAAATATTTTCCTGAAAGTATAGTTTGTCGGTGGTGAACTCGTTCCATCTCATCTACGATGAGCAGGGGGGGGAGAAGTCTTGTCTCTGTTGCTTTTACTGCTGGTATTTCTTTAACTCCTCCGTCCTACGCTATATTTTGTGTTGCAAAACACCCCGTAATGCTACGGGACACGGCAAGGGGAGGAGCGAAATGTTTCGAATGTTACAAGGTCTGGCGGGAGGGCTGTTTCAATAGAGAAGCATAAATCTTACTCGTCGTTTTAAGAGCTGACTTTTTGTTTTTCGAAACGCAGGGGAGAGGAGGAAACGGGGAGTGGCAGCGATGAAGAGGGGAATAGAAAAAAAATAAAAACGGTTTCTTACATTTTTTTAATTTCACAATTCCGGTCGAAAATGTTATCTTTGTTTCTCTTAAACAGGATTATTCATACGAATATAAAAGAAATATATCGTGGCCAAGGAAATTGTCGAAACTCCGCTGATGAAACAGTATATCGAGATGAAAGCCAAGCATCCCGATGCGATATTGCTTTTCAGGGTGGGAGACTTTTATGAAACGTTTTCGGACGATGCTTTGGTGGCATCGGAAATATTGGGGATTACATTGACTCGCCGGGCAAATGGAGCCGCCCAGTATGTGGAGTTGGCCGGTTTTCCCCATCATGCTCTCGATACTTACCTTCCCAAATTGGTGCGTGCCGGAAAACGGGTGGCTATTTGCGAACAGCTGGAAGACCCGAAACTGACAAAAAAATTGGTCAAGCGCGGCATTACGGAATTGGTAACACCGGGTGTGTCGATTAACGACAATATTCTCGATCACCGAGAGAATAATTTCTTGGCGGGTGTTCATTTCGGGAAAGGTAACAAAGTGGGTGTGGCTTTTCTCGATATATCGACGGGTGAGTTCTTGACCGCCGAGGGAGATTTCGACTATGTGGACAAGTTGTTGGGCAATTTCTCTCCGAAAGAGGTGCTGTTCGAACGCACGAAACGGAAATTGTTCGAGGAGCATTTCGGTTCCCGTTTTTTTACTTTCGAGTTGGACGATTGGGTTTATACCGAGGATGCCGCTTCGGATCGCTTATTACGTCACTTCGAGACGAAAAATCTCAAAGGTTTCGGAATTCACAATATGCCCAACGCCATTATCGCCGCGGGGTCTCTGCTTCATTATTTGGATATTACGCAGCATACGCAGATTTCGCACATTACATCGCTGTCTCGTATCGAGGAGGAGCGGTATGTGCGATTGGATAAATTCACGGTGCGGAGTCTCGAATTGCTTTCTCCGATGAACGAAGGGGGAAAGAGCCTGCTCGACGTGATAGACCGGACTGTCACCCCGATGGGGGCACGTATGCTCAAACGGTGGGTTGTCTTTCCGTTGAAAGATGTGAAGCCTATCGAGGATCGGTTGAACGGAGTGGAGTTCTTTTTCCGTCACCCCGAAGTTAGGGAGGTTATCGATCCGCAACTCGATACGATAGGCGATATGGAACGCCTCATTTCGAAAGTAGCGGTGGGGCGTATTTCGCCTCGCGAGGTGGTTCAGTTGAAGGTGGCATTGTCGGCGATAGAGCCTATCAAGGCTGTTTGCGAGCAGAGCGATGAACCTGTATTGCAACGTATCGGGGAGCAACTGAATTGCTGTACGATCATCAGGGACCGAATCGAGCATGAAATTAATCCCGATGCGCCCAATTTGGTGAATCGGGGAGGAATTATCCGCAAGGGGGTGAACGACGAACTCGACGAGTTGCGAGAAATTTCCTATTCGGGGAAAGACTATTTGTTGCACGTGCAGCAGCGCGAGAGTGAGAAAACGGGTATTCCCAGCTTGAAAATCGGGTATAACAACGTATTCGGGTATTACATCGAAGTGCGCAATACTCACAAGGACAAGGTTCCTTCCGATTGGATCAGAAAGCAGACGTTGGTGAGCGCAGAGCGTTATATCACCCAAGAGTTGAAAGAATACGAGGAGAAGATTTTGGGGGCAGAAGAGAAGATTCTTTCATTGGAAACGCAGTTGTTCAATGATTTGATTCTTGCATTGACGGAGTATATTCCTGCCATACAACTCGATTCCAATCTCATTGCGCGGCTCGACTGCTTGTTGTCGTTCGTGAAGTCGGCCGTGGAAAACCGGTATATTCGTCCCGAAGTAAACGATTCGCTGGTTATCGACATCAAGGAAGGACGTCACCCGGTTATCGAGAAACAGTTGCCACCGGGCGAACCCTACATCAGCAACAGTGTCGAGCTCGACAACGACAAGCAGCAAATCATGATGATAACGGGACCCAACATGGCCGGTAAATCGGCGTTGTTGCGCCAGACCGCTTTGATTGTTCTGATGGCTCAGATAGGAAGTTTCGTTCCGGCCGAGGCCGCTAAGATAGGGATTGTGGACAAGATTTTCACTCGTGTAGGGGCATCGGACAATATCTCGCTCGGCGAATCTACCTTTATGGTCGAGATGACCGAGGCAGCCGATATTCTCAACAATCTGTCGGAGCGGAGTTTGGTTCTGTTCGACGAGTTGGGACGGGGAACGAGTACTTACGACGGTATATCTATCGCGTGGGCTATTGTCGAGCACATACACGAACACCCCAAAGCTCGTGCCAAAACATTGTTCGCTACCCATTATCACGAGCTGAACGAAATGGAACGTACTTATAAACGCATTGTCAATTATAACGTTTCGGTAAAAGAGGTCGACAACAAGGTGATATTCTTGCGGAAATTGGTACGCGGCGGGAGTGAGCACAGTTTCGGTATCCATGTGGCGAAGCTGGCCGGTATGCCCCAGAGCATCGTCAAGCGGGCCAACCAGATTTTGAAACAGTTGGAGTCGGAGAACCGCCAGAACGGTATCGCCAAGCCTACCGCCGAAATCGCTTCGTCGAGAGGCGGCATGCAGTTGAGTTTTTTCCAACTGGACGATCCTGTGCTTTCACAGGTTCGGGACGAAATTTTACAGGTCGATATCAATAACCTTACACCGGTAGAAGTATTGAATAAACTGAACGAAATACGAAAAATAATCACCGGGAAATAGAACGGTTTGTTTATGATGAAGAGAAGCGATTTTGAAATTATGGCGCCGGTGGGTTCGTACGATTCTTTGACGGCGGCTATACAGGGAGGGGCCGATTCGGTGTACTTCGGTATCGAGGGGCTGAATATGCGAGCCCGTTCGTCGAATAATTTTACGATAGACGATTTACACGAGATCGTGCGTATTTGTAACGAGCATCACATAAAGAGTTATCTGACGGTCAATACCGTTATCTACGACGAAGATATACCTCTGTTACATCGTATTATCGATGCGGCGAAGGAGGCCGGGCTCTCGGCTATTATCGCCAGCGATGTGGCGGCTATGACCTATGCCCGCGAGATAGGGGTAGAGGTGCATTTGTCGACCCAGCTGAATATTTCCAATACCGAGGCGTTGCGATTCTATGCCCGTTTTGCCGATGTGGTGGTGCTGGCCCGGGAGTTGAATATGGAACAGGTAACCCGTATTCACGAAGCTATTTTGCGGGATCGTATCGTGGGGCCGGGCGGAGAACCGGTACGTATAGAGATGTTCTGTCACGGGGCATTGTGCATGGCTGTGTCCGGCAAATGTTATTTGAGCCTTCACGAAATGAATGCTTCGGCGAATCGGGGGGCTTGTATGCAGATTTGCCGCCGTTCATACGAAGTGAAAGACAAGGAGACCGGTAACGAGTTGGAAGTGGACAACGCTTACATCATGTCGCCGAAGGACTTGAAAACGATACATTTCCTGAACAAACTGATCGATTCGGGGGTGCGGGTATTTAAAATCGAGGGTCGCGCAAGGGGACCGGAATATGTGCGTACGGTCGTTTCGTGTTACAACGAGGCCATCGAGTCTTATTTGAACGACGACTTTACCGACGAGAAGATTGCACTGTGGGACGAACGACTCGCTACCGTCTTTAATCGAGGGTTCTGGAACGGATATTATTTAGGTCAGCGCTTGGGCGAATGGACTCATAATTATGGCTCGGGAGCCACGAAACGAAAGATATATATAGGCAAGGGTGTGAAGTATTTTTCCAACCTCGGTGTGGCCGAATTTCTCATGGAGAGCGGTTCGTTGAGCGTGGGAGACGAGATACTCGTCACCGGCCCGACGACCGGTGCGCTTATCCGCAAGGTGGAAGAGATACGAGTCGATTTGAAACCGGTACAAAAGACGGTAAAAGGAGAGCGGTTCTCGATGCGTATCGATGAGAAGATACGACCGTCGGATAAATTATTTAAATGGGTGGATAGTTCGGAACTTAATACAAAATAAAGATGTTCATGAAACGGGCGATAGTTATACTTTGTGGAATCGTATGCACCGGACAGCTTTTGGCCGCCAAGCCGGGAATCCCGGCTTATAACGATGACAGGGCTTTGATAGATAGGGGAATCTTTCTCTTTCAAGAGAAGAACTACGCGGGTTGTGCCGATGTGATGAAAGAGGCTTGTGAAGGCGATTTGTCGCCTGAGCAGCGGGAAACGGCCGACTGGTATATCGCTCTTTCGGAAGCCCGCAATTATTCGCCGCAGGCTGTACGGCGGTTAACGGATTTTTTGCGAAATTATCCGGATTCTAAACATACTTTGCAGGCTCGGTTGGCATTGGCCGATTATTATTACGACAGCCAAGATTATGCAAAAGCCTTGAAAACCTATCAGACGGTAAATGTGAGTCTGTTGACCGGCGACGAGGAGGACCGGTGGGGATATCGCACGGCATGTTCTTTGTTGAAGACCGGTAATCCCGATGCGGCGAAACCGCTGTTTCAGCTTCTAATCGGGAAAGAGAGATTTCGGACAGGAGCCACGTTCTACCTTTCGTATATACAGATGAACGAGGGAGACGATAGAGCCGCTTTAAGCGGATTTTCGAAAGTGGCGGACGACAGGAGTTTCGGATATGCCGCACGGCTGCACATGTTGCAGATTTATTTCGGGCAAAAACGTTTCGCACAGGTATTGTCCGAGGGTAAAGCGTTGTTGTCCCGTCCGTCTTCTGATGCCGACTTATACACCGAGCTTCTTCGGTTGCTCGGCGAAAGCGCTTATCAAGAAGGAGACGATAAAGCGGCGACGGAATATTTGGAAAGGTATTTGCAACGATGTCGCAAACCCGAACGCTCTTCTCTTTATGTCATGGGTGTCATGGCCTATCGCCGGGGAGAAGATAGCGAGGCGATCGATTATTTGGGGCGTGTGACCGGCGTGGACGATGCTCTTTCTCAAAATGCTTATCTTTATATCGGGCAAGCCTATTTGCGAGCGGGAGATAAAAATAATGCCCGCATGGCGTTCGAGATGGCTTCACAAGGGAATTACGACCGTCAGGTTCGGGAAACGGCGCTTTACAACTATGCGCTCTGCCTGTATGATCGCACGGCTTCGCCTTTCGATAACTCGGTGGGTGTGTTCGAACGTTTCTTGAACGAGTTTCCCGGTTCTCGCTATGCCGACAAGATTAACGACTATTTGGTAGAAGTTTACATGACGACCCGTAATTATCGGTCGGCACTGGCGTCTATCGATAAAATACGGAAGCCCGACGGGAAAATACTCGCCGCCAAGCAGCGCATTCTTTTCCAGTTGGGGACGGAGGCTTTCACCAATGCCCGTATCGCCGATGCCGAAAGTTTGTTTAGCCGGGCGATCGCTGTGGGAAACTATGATACCGATATACGGGGTAAGGCTGCGTTTTGGCTCGCCGAGTGCCAATATCGTCGGGAACAATACGACATCGCTGCCCGGAATTATTCGGCATATCTTTCTTCCAGCAAGGACAAGCGGAGCGAAATGTATTCGCTGGCTTGGTACGATTGGGCCTACTGTCAATTCAAACAGCATAACTTCTCGCAAGCCCTCGACGGTTTTTCCCGGTATGTCTCTGTACAGACCGGAGGAAATCGAAGCATGCTTGCCGATGCCTATTCCCGGATAGGCGATTGCTATTATTACGCCCGTCGGTTCGCCGATGCCGAGCAGTATTATGCCCGGGCCCAAGAGACCGATGTCGCGAACGGAGATTATGCCCTTTTTCAAAAAGCTTTCATGGCGGGATTGCAGAGGAATCACGAACGCAAAATAGAGTTGTTGGACAAATTGATTGTAGATTATCCCCGTTCGGGGTATCTGGCGAACGCATGGTTCGAAAAGGGACAGGCTTATACGATATTGAATAGGAATAACGATGCTATCGTATGTTACAAACAGTTAATCGCCGATTATCCCCAGAGCGCGATTGCCCGCAAGGGAGGTTTGCAGTTGGGTATGGTCTATTTCAATAACGGGCAGACAGACAAATCGGTGGCTGCTTACCAGCAAGTGATAGAGCGTTATCCGACCAGCGAGGAGGCTCGCATAGCGGTCGCCGACCTCAAATCGGTATATGTAGAGAAAGATGCAGTCGATGCCTACGCTAACTATCTGAATAGCGTGGGACGGTCGGAGCAGGCCCCTGTGAGCGAATTGGATTCTTTGTCGTATATGGCAGCCGAGCGCACTTATATGACGGGGAAAGGTATCGCTTCGTTGGAGAAGTATGTACGAAATTATCCGTCGGGCGCGTTTTTGATTCCGGCTAATTACTATATCGGGAAAGTATCGTTTGCAGCGAAAGACTACGACAAAGCTCTTCCAGCGTTCGACTATGTGGTGACGAACAGTCCCGACGGCGAGTTTGCCGAAGAAGCATTGGCCCGCAAATGCGAGATACTTTATTTGAAAGCTCGTTATGACGAGGCTTTTGCCGGATTCAAGGAGTTGGAGAAGAAAGCGACTGTCGGCGAGAACAAACAGGCCGCCCGGTTGGGTATGCTTCGTATTGCCCGGAATAAGCGGCAATATGGCGAGGTGGTAACGGTTGCCGACAAGTTGTTGAGCGAAAGCAAACTTTCTCCCGATTTGCGGCAAGAGATTTTGTTTGCTCGTGCCGATGCCTATTTCCATACGGGAAAGGGAGAAAATGCGGCCGATGACTGGCGGGAGCTTTCGAAAGATACCCGTTCGATTTACGGGGCGCAAAGTGCCTATTTATTGGCCCAATATCAATTCGACAACAAAGCGATCGATACGGCCGAAAAGACGCTGAATACTTTTATCGACAAAGGTACTCCCCACAATTATTGGTTGGCTCGGGCATTCTTGCTCATGGCCGACATTTATGAAAAACGGGGCGAGACTTTCCAAGCCCGTCAATATTTGCAAAGTTTGCGGAATAACTATCCGGCCAGCGACGACGATATTATTTCCCGGATAGACAAGAAGTTGAGCAAGCTGGGACAAACAGAGTAGTTGAACGATACAATATGTATGGCTTATGAAACGGTTTTCTTTTTTAATCATATCGGTTTTCCCATTCTTCCTGTCGGCACAGGTACGTTCCGATTCGTTGCGGCGGGAAGTAACCATAGAAAAAGATTTTACACCTATCGTGCGCGATGCGTCTAAAATCAATACATTGCCCGAAGTGGAAGCACCGACGGTAACCAAACAATCTATACGGTATAGCGACTGGACGGTTCCGGCTCCCCTCGAACCTTGCGCTGTCTTGTTGGCTCCCGGCGGTTTCGGAGAAAAAACCGAAGAAAACCAATCGAGGGGATACGTGGATTTCGGGATAGGCAATTACCTGAATATGGTCGGGAATGCCGGTTATCGTATTTTGCAGAATGACAAAGACAAGTTGGGTGTGTGGTTGCAACATCGCTCTACTTGCGGAACGGTGGATTACAATCAATCGTTAACGGAGGACTATCCCGACTCGAAGAAGATGCACCGGCTCGAAGAGCGAGTGGTCGCCAATTATCTTCACTCCTTCGGGAAGCTGGATTTGGGAATAAGCGGCGGTTATCGTTACGACTCCTTCAACTATTACGGATTGCGATACTCCGGTTTGACGGGAATATCTTCGCCTAACCAAGAGATAAACCGGTTCTTCTTGAAAAGCCATATAGCCTCGACTGCCGGAGAGTCGGACCTACTTTATAAAGTTTCATTGGCATATTACCGGTACGGGTATCACCGGGGATATTTACAAGGTGAAAAAGGGGCTGCCGAGAATTTAGTAAATGCAGACTTTACACTGTCTGCGCCGATCGACAGACGTAGCTCTATTTCTTTGGACGGTTCTTTCGATTATGTGGGTTACAGCCGGTTGCAGTCGGCAGCGAATTACGGTATGATTTCATTGAATCCCCGGTATGACTGGCGGAATGAACACGTGGCTTTTGCTATGGGTGTCAAGGCCGATGTTTCTTTCAACAACGGAACTATTTTGCGATTCTCTCCCGATGTTCGATTCGATTGGACGATAGTTCCCGATGTACAGTTTTATACGGCTTTTACGGGCGGGAAGAAACTGAATACGTGGCGAAGTGTTTCGGCCTATACGCTCTACTTCAATCTGTCGACACAGGTAGATAATACGTATGTGCCGTTGGATGCCTCATTGGGAATACGTATTAACGCATTGCCCGGATTTTCCGTAGGGCTTTCGGGCGGTTATGAAATTTGTAAAAAGGCGTTGTTCCTTTTGCCCGAAGATTTGAACGGAGAGTTTACAGGTGTGTCGCGTTTTTGGGGTATCGATGCCAATGCTTTGAAAGCAGAGCTCGATGTATCTTATCGTTACGGTACGAAATTGGAGGCTTCGGCGAAGGTCGGGTATCACCGATGGAAGACCGCCGATGGGGGGGAGACGATTTCGTATAACCGTCCGCAGGGGGAAGGAGGAGTGAATATCCGTTATATGCCTGTTCGCCCGTTCACGCTCGAAGCCGGATATGAGTTTGCTGCGGGTCGGGAGTATTCAAATCTCGGAAAGCTCTCCGATATACATCTCGTTCACTTGAAAGCCTCGTATGCTTTCACTTCTTGGTTTTCGCTTTACGGACTTACCGACAATGTGCTGAACCGGAAATACGATATTCTTTACGGTATGCCGGCACAAGGCATCAATTTCATGTTCGGGGTCGATTTGAAATTTTGAGGGTAAGAGGTCTGTTCTCGACATTTTTAACCCTTCCATCACTATGTGTGCCACCTCCCCTATATGACTAACGCCACACCCCGCAATACTACGGGACGCGGCAGGGGAGAAGATTGGATAGTTTCGACTTGCTGCACAAAAATGCCAAACTATAAAATAAAAAGTACCACCCTCCTCCCCTGTGTTTTGTTATGCAAAATATAGGGGAGGTGTCCATAGGACGGAGGGGTTAGCTTTACAAAAAAAATCCTATACGCTGTCTTTTTTAGCCCCCTCCTCAGAAACTACCGTTTCTTCGGTGTCTCTCCTATACCGCTAATGCAACTCCCCGTAATGCTACGGGACACGGTAGGGGAGAAGAAGGATTTAACCTCTCCCACCGTGTCGGGAGTACTCATGGGACGAGTGGGTAGTTTAAAAACAGGATTTATCTCGTCAGCTTTTTCGGAGGGAATAGTATAGGAGAATGGCGTTGGGGAGGATATGCGACAAAAACTCTACATGGTAGGAACGATTCAAAATGTGTGCGATATACATTATTTAATAAAAAAGTAGAAAAAAGCTCTGTATTACAATCTGTTTTTCTAATTTTGCGCAAAATTTGAACGAACATTGCGCATATGGCAAAAAATTTGGTAATCGTAGAGTCTCCGGCAAAGGCTAAAACCATTGAAAAGTTTTTGGGAAAGGATTTCGAAGTCCTTTCGAGCTACGGGCATATCCGTGATCTCAAAAAAAAGGATTTCAGTGTGGATATCGAGCATAACTATAAACCTATTTATGAAATCCCCGCCGACAAAAAAAAGTTGGTGGAAACGCTGAAACAGGAGGCAGACAAAGCGGATATGGTTTGGCTGGCTTCCGATGAGGACCGTGAGGGAGAGGCTATCGCATGGCACTTGTTCGAAGTGTTGAAATTGAAACCGGAGAAAACGAAACGGATTGTATTCCATGAGATTACCAAAGATGCCATACTTCATGCTATTGAGAATCCCCGGGATATAGATTTGAATCGGGTAGATGCCCAGCAGGCTCGCAGGGTACTCGACCGTATCGTGGGATTTGAACTTTCGCCTGTTCTGTGGAAAAAGGTGAAGCCCGCTTTGTCGGCCGGTCGTGTACAATCGGTCGCAGTGCGCTTGATTGTAGAACGGGAGCGAGAAATCTCGGCGTTCAAGCCCGAAGCAGCCTATCGGGTGATTGGGGAATTTTTGTTACCCGGAGGGGAATTGTTAAAGGCCGAATTGAGCCAACGATTGAAAACCGAAGACGAGGCGAAGGCTTTGCTCGAAGCCTGCAAGACCGCACAGTTCTCTATCGGAGACGTGACGGTGAAACCTGCAAAGAAATCGCCTGCGGCTCCGTTCACCACTTCCACATTGCAACAGGAAGCTGCCCGGAAATTGGGCTTCTCCGTGGCTCAAACCATGATGGTGGCTCAACGGCTTTATGAGGCTGGACATATCACCTATATGCGTACCGACTCGGTGAATTTGTCATCGCTGGCTATAAATACGACCAAAGACGAGATTGTGAAAACTTTGGGCGAGAGATATCTGCATATTCGAAATTACCATACGCATACCAAAGGAGCACAGGAAGCGCACGAGGCAATACGTCCCACGTACATCAGCCATCACGAAATCAATGCTTCCTCTCAGGAAAAACGATTGTATGAATTGATTTGGAAACGTACGATCGCTTCGCAAATGAGCGATGCCGAGTTGGAAAAGACGACTGCGACCATCGCCGTTTCGGGAAGGAAAGAACACTTCGTCGCCGTGGGCGAGGTCTTGAAATTCGACGGTTTCCTGAAAGTGTATATGGAGTCTACCGATGACGAAGGCGATACAGAAGGAAACGACAAGATGTTACCTGCATTGGCGAAAGGCGATGTGCTGACATTGTCGTCGGTCACGGCAACGGAACGTTTCTCGCAAGCTCCCGCCCGCTATACCGAGGCCAGTCTGGTTCGTAAATTGGAAGAGCTGGGTATCGGTCGGCCTTCTACCTATGCACCAACCATTTCGACCATACAGCAACGCGAATATGTCGAGAAGGGCGATCGGAAAGGAACGGAGCGGAAATATCGTATGTTGACGCTGCACGATGGGAAAATCGAATCGGGAGAGAAAACCGAGCTCACAGGAGCCGATAAAGGCAAACTGCTTCCCACCGATATAGGAGTTGTCGTCAACGATTTCTTGACGGAGTATTTCCCCGATATTCTCAATTATAACTTTACGGCGAATGTCGAGCAGCAATTCGACGATATTGCCGAGGGAAAAACCGTGTGGAACGATGAGATAGATCATTTTTACAAACTCTTTCACCCGGTGGTAGAGAGCGCTCTCGCTTTGCGGTTGGAGCATAAAGTGGGCGAACGGGTATTGGGTACGGACCCGAAAAGCGGTCGTCCCGTATCGGTGAAGATAGGCCGTTTCGGTCCGTTGGTACAAATCGGTACTCCCGAAGATACGGAGAAGCCGTTGTTTGCCTCGTTGCTCAAAGGACAATCGATGAGCACGATTACACTGGAAGAGGCTTTGAAACTGTTCGATTTGCCCCGAACCTTAGGCGATTTCGAAGGTAAAACCGTTGTCGTGGGTATTGGCCGTTTCGGTCCGTATATTCGTCACGACGGCAAATATGTATCGTTGCCCAAAGAGTTCACCCCACAGGGTGTTTCGTTAGAGGATGCGATAATGTTGATTCAGCAAAAGCGTGAGCAGGAAAGTCAACGCTTTATCAAGAAGTTCGATGAAGATGATGAACTCGAACTGCTTAACGGTCGTTTCGGTCCGTATATCGCTTATAAAAAGAAGAATTATAAATTACCCAAAGGTTCCGAACCGGCATCGCTCACGTTCGCCGATTGCATGAAGATTGTCGAGGATGCCGACAAGGCTCCTGCCAAAAAGAAACCGGCCCGGAAAAAGACGACGAAATAAAAGAGATCCAATGGAATATTGCGGGGTATGCTCGAAAGTTAAATACTTTTGGGCATACTTTTTTTAGAAGCTGTTTTAAATTTATTGGGAAATAATATTATCATTGCAGGCAGGTATGTTCCGGCCATATTGAGTCCCCGTCTCGCATCTTGAATCCCTTGATTTTTGTCAATAGCCCGCTATTGACTGCATATCTCGGACTCCAATCTGCTTCAA
>ENA-UEPV01000858-UEPV01000858.1-human-gut-metagenome-genome-assembly--contig:-NODE-858-length-20427-cov-4.590860_pt1 | contig 20427 bp, 18 predicted proteins | sample MGYA00242942_ERZ507925 | MGnify/ENA primary metagenome ERZ507925 (study PRJEB26167, sample SAMN06115453) | human gut metagenome | host: Homo sapiens | place: China:Fujian | collected 2015-08-26... | reverse complement strand
GCGGAAGTCAGACACGCTCATGGCCTTGCGGTTGAGCTTCTGCTCCTTGATGATGGCGCTCTCGATAGGCATACCGTGGTTATCCCAGCCGGGGATATAGGGGGTGTACCGGCCCCGCATGGCGTAGGACCGGACGATGATGTCCTTCAGGGACTTGTTCAGGGCGTGGCCCATGTGGAGGCTGCCGTTGGAGAACGGAGGGCCGTCGTGAAGGGAGAAGCGGGGCTTGCCCTCATTCTTCTTCAGCAGCTCGTTGTAGAGGTCCATGTCCTCCCAGCGCTTGAGCATCTCCGGCTCCCGCTTGGGCAGACCCGCCCGCATGGGGAAGTCGGTCTTGGGCAGATTGATGGTCTTGTTGTAATCCATGATGCGTCTCCTTTTATATTGTAAGTCTTATTTTTTGCTTTTATCGATCATATTGCAACGGAACACAACCAGTTGGCAGTCCCGGCAGATCATAGTGTCCGGAAACTCCGGAAAGGGGTCTCTTGTAAACATAGATGTGGTATCGTCCCCTATCGGGCCGAGATCGACCTGATCCGTAGGCCCCTTAAAAAATCGCAGTTCCTGCTGGGTCCAGAAGGGATACTTCTGCGTGTGCATAAAGCCTTTTTCCATTACGTTTCCGCAGTTGGGGCAGTTCATTGCTGATCCTCCTTCACGCAAAACAAAAAACGCTTTGCCTCTGAACTCAGAGACAAAGCGTTTGAAAACACTCTGCGGTACCACTCTTCTTGCCGGTCCCCTTGCGGAGCGCGGCCACTCACGCCTGCCATTACAGGCTGACGGAATAACGCCCGTCACACGTCCACGCTTACTCGCGTCGTCTTTCAGCAGGAGGCTCCAAGGTGATTTTCACCGCCGCGCCTGTCCGCCTCGCACCAAACGGCGGCTCTCTTTACAGACTTTCGACCGGCTACTCTTCCTTTTCTTCGCCAAATATCCAGTTACTCGGTTATCATATCACATTTTCACCGTTTGTCAACCGTATTTTCCCGGTTTTTCCCCGGAAAATACAGACTTTTCCGTTCCAACCGCTTCCCGCGGAAAAACCGGCCCCGCCCAAGGGCGGAGCCGGTGCAGAGGAACTGGTGAAATTACTTCGCGGCGGTCATTCCGACGAAACGAACCAGGATCACAGCGGCCTGTGCCCGGGTTGCCGTCCCCTTGGGAGACAGCGTCGCATTGGCGGTGCCGCCGATCAGGCCGCTGCCCACAGCCCACTGCAGAGCAGGCACCGCATACTGGCCAACGCTCTGGAAATCCTTGTAGCTCAGCAGATTGGTGTCCTCACCCACACTGATGTCCGCGCCGTTGGCCTTGGCGTAGCGGTACAGGATAGCAGCCAGCTGCTCACGGGTGATGGCACGGTTGGGCGCGAAGGTGCCGTCGGCATAGCCGCCCACGATCTCCTTGCCGGAGGCCCACTTTACGGCATCAGCATAGTACGCGCCGTTGTCCACATCGGAAAAGCCGGTAGTATTGGCAGTAACAGCGGGGCTGCCGGCCATACGGTACAGCATCGCCACCACCTGACCACGGGTCAGGGTACCGGCGGGGCTGAATGTGGTGTTGGAGGTGCCGCCCATGATGCCGTCAGCATAGACCCGCGCCACTTCGCTGAAGCACCAGTCGGTGTTCTTCACATCCGTGAAGGGCAGCGTAGTGCTGAGGGTCTTCATCATTTCCTGTACCACGGATGCGGAGGTGTTGGAAGCCTCGGTGTAGTTAAAGGCATAGGTGTCGTGGGCAATGCCGTCTGCCTTATCGCTCATGCAGCGCAGAATAGCGCAGGGTACGCCAAACTGATCGCAGACGCGGGCCACGGAAGCGCCCTCCATCTCGCAGGCCAGTGCGTCGAACTTGGTCTGAAGCTCCTTGACATAGGACTCGCTGGAGATAAACTGGTCGCCGGTGGCGATCACGCCCTGATGGACCTTGGCAGAGCCCAGCACATCGCAGGCAGCGTTGTAAGCGATCTTGGAAAGGGTGCCATCCACGGGGATCATGCCGGTCTCCTGATTGCTGCCGGCTTCGCCGTTCCAAACGAAGCCGTTGTTGGTCTCAGTGCCGTAGTCATGCTGCACAAGGCTGGTGCCGATGACCATGTCCATCACGTTCACATCATCGCCCACGCCGCCGGCAATGCCGGTAAAGACAACGCCCTTGACCGTGAAGTTATTCAGCAGGGCCGCGGTATAGTTGGCAGAGAGGACCTTGCCGACGCCGGCCTGAACCAGTACCACGTCCTCGCCATTGAGCTTACCCACATAGTAGGTCTTGCTTCCGATCACGGTTTCCTTCTGGATGTCGGCGGCATCCACAAGAGCCTTCAGTTCCACGCTCATGGCGCTGATGATGGCGGTACGGGGCGTGGTGTCCTTTGTTGCGACATCCTTGGCAGCGGGAAGCGCGACCCGATCCTTGGCAATGGTGTTCAGCATTTCCTTCACCACAGAGGCGGAGGTATTGGAAGCCTCAGTGTAGTTGAAGGCATAGGTATCATGGGCAATGCCGTCGGCCTTGTCGCTCATGCAGCGCAGAATGGCGCAGGGCACATGGAACTCGTCCGCCACGCGGGCCACGGAAGCGCCCTCCATCTCGCAGGCCAGTGCGTTGAACTTGGTCTGAAGTTCCTTGACATAGGACTCGCTGGAAATGAACTGGTCGCCGGTGGCGATCACGCCCTGATGGACCTTCTCCGCGCCCAGCACGGTGCAGGCAGAATCATAAGCGATCTTGGAAAGGCTCTCATCCACAGGGATCATGCCGGTCTCCTGATTGCTGCCGGCCTTGCCGTTCCACTCAAAGCCGCTGTTGGTCTCGGTGCCGTAGTCATGCTGCACCAGCTCGGTGGCAATGACCATGTCCATCACGTTCACGTCGTCGCCCACGCCGCCGGCAATGCCGGTAAAGACGATGCCGCCCACATGATAGGTGTCGATGAGGGTCTCAGCGCAGGACGCCGCCAGCACCTTGCCGATACCGGCCTTGACCAGCACCACATCCACGCCGTTGAGGACGCCCTCATAAAAGGTGTTGCCTGCGATCTCTTCTGTCTTGGAGATCTTGGTCGCCTCCACCAGTGCGTTCAGTTCCACGCTCATAGCGCTGACGATACCCAGCGGGCCCTCAGCCTGCGCGGCACCTGTCTGATCCGCAGCTGCGGCGGAAACCCCCAGAGATACCGTCATGACAATGACGAGCATCAGGGACAGGGTCTTTTTGAAGAATCGGTTCATGCTTCTCTCTACCTCCGATTTAAAAGTGATACCTTTATCATACTATCAGTCCCTTTCAGAAGCAACCCCAAACAAACAGAATCGGTTCCTCTTTTTTTCGATTTATTTGTTGTTTTTTCATATAGATCATCCTGCTCTTTGACGCAAAAAAAAGGGTATGATCTTCCGCTGATGGCGGAAGATCATACCCGCTTGATAAGCTTCATGTCACTGATACCGGTAGAGCTGGGCCGTGTATCCGTCGATACACCGCAAAAACATCTCCCGGTCCCGGAATTCCATCAGTTGAGAACCGGCCTCCTCATGAAAGGACACCACACGGCGCTGGGTATCTACCCACAGCTTCCAGATCGGTTCCCTGGTCATTGTCGTTTCCATAGTGCGTGCTTCTCCTTTCATACACACTTGTCTCCTTTGGGCGGTGTTCCCCGCTGTTCTTCAACACTCTTTCGGGCGGTTTTTGTTCCTGTACCTATAAGACGATTTGAACACCGATTTTGTTGCACATTTTTCCAAAAAATTTCAAATTTTTTTAGGCCAGCAGAGGACGCACCACCTGATCGTTCACCACGGCGAAGCTCTCCCGCAGGTAATAGTTGGCACTGAGCCACCACCACGGCAGCTTCGCCGGGACCTGCACCACCCTGCCGGGTCCGGCGGCGTTCAGCAGCAGCCGCACCCGCCCCATGTGGAAATCGTTGGTGACGATGGCCACTGTTTTATGGTAGTCATCCGGCAGCAGCGCCAGAGAATTTTGCAGGTTCTGTCGGGTATTGGCGGACTGCTCCTCTAAGATCAGCCGCTCCGGGTCAATGCCCCGGTCCGTCAGCGCGTCATACATGGCCCGGGCCTCGGAGATATCCTCTCCCGGCCCCTGTCCCCCGGACAGCACCGCCGGGATGTCCGGATGTGCCTTGAGATACCGCTCCGCCGCGTCAATGCGGGTTTGCAGGGCCACGGAGGGCGTGGTGCCGTTGACCCCGGCCCCCAGAACGATCACCGCGTCCGCTGGTTGGGCTGACTCGTCCCGGTGTCCGGCCCGGATGACCCAGATCTCCACCGCCGACAAGCCCAAAACCAGCGCCGCCAGTCCTATTTGGGCGATCCGCAGCAAAATCTTCCAGCCCCGGTGGCGGCGGCTCAACCGGCTCAGGCCCAGCAGCGCCAGACAGACCAGCGCCAGTCCCCAGCTCAGCTTTCCGGAAAAGCTCACCCCCGGCAGACGCTGCAATCCCAGCCCCAGCAGGCAGAACGCCAGCGCCAGCACCGCCGTCAGTCTTTCGGAGCGTTTCCACTCAAAAAACGTATGCTCATTCATATCGTATATTCTCAGATCCTGTCTCCCCGGCGGTCTCCCGCCGGGGAGCGTCCTTGCGGTACGGTCTATGTCAGGCCACGGTTGTCACCATCACCGTGGGGCCGTCCGCCCCGCCGATGATGCCGAAGCTGGTGGCCTCCGCCCCATCAGACATGCTGGGGCTGTGGCTGTCATCCACGGCGGGAGCAATTTCCGTCTCCGTGGACGAATCATCGCTCTCCGTGCCGAACCACCCCGCCGGGTACTCGCTGTACCGTTCATAGTATTCCTCGGGGCTCATATGGAACTGCCCATAGAACTGGTCATATTGGTCCCAGCCGCCCGCGGCGTACTGCCACGGGTACCGTTCCCGGTTGGTGACCAGATCGGCGTCGGTGATCAATTTCAGGTCCTTCAGCGCCCGGATCGTCTCCGTCATGCCTTCCTTGACGTTGATCCGGATCGTATCATGGATTCTGTTGAACTGGCTCTCCGGCAGCTTGTATTCGAACTGAATGCGGAGGTCATAGTTGTCGGCGTCATTATCCGCCAGGAACCAGTTATACACGCCCCAGTCTCCGTTTTCCGCGTCCTTGGCCACGGCGTCCAAGAGCAGACCCGCCTCCCGGCTGCCGAGAGTGCCGCCGCCGCTCCATGTCTCGAACCACGCTTCAGTCATCTGGAAGCCCTCATCCCGCCAGCGGATACGCTTCTGGCGCATCTCCGGGCTGTTGATGAGCTGATCCAGCAGATAGTCATAGGTGCCCTCCCGGGCCATGCGGTCAGGGGTCAGATACAGGCTGTACCATCGCTCCACCTTCAGCCCGCTGTTGAGCATATAAGTGATCCGGATATCTCTTATGGTTGACTGCGCCCCGCTATCCTCTGCGGATTCTTCCACACTGGCCGTATAGCCGTCGGAATAATAGCCATACCCCGGCGCTTCTTTTTGAATGTAATCCTTATCGTCGATAATGGTCTGGTGCAGCGTCCGGACCTTCTCGATGAGGACGTCGTCCTTCCCGGGTGTCAGGTAATAGTTGCTGCCGGCGGCGTAGACGTTCACCAGCTTCACGCTGTCCGGCGCGGGGACCCGCCGAACCACGCCGAACAGGTCGCACTTCATGGCGCCGCACAGAGCCGCGCAGCCCAGCGCCACCGCCAGCATCCCCTTCCAGGTGGTCTTGAACACCCGGGGCGTTTTCGCCAGCAGCATGGACGCCGCGTAATAGCCCACGGCGCCGCCCGCGATCATGCACAGAATCATGGGCAGAACCGTAAAATACCGGCCGCTCTGGAAGCTGTCCCAGAGCAGGGCGTACAGCAGCCGTCCGCCCAGAATGGCGGCGTAGACGGCGCAGCCGTACCGGAACACCGGCTTCATCCAGCCCACGGCCACCACATCTCCGGCGCTCTCGCTGCGGCGTCTGCGGTACAGCAGCCACGCCAGTCCCAGCAGCGCCGCGCCCGCGGCGGCATAGGCGGCGATGAGCCAGCCGTTTTCCAGCGTCACGGAGGTCAGCACACTGGTCTCATACCGCTGACCGCCCAGTCGATCCGTCACCCACTGGGTCTCGTAGGTGCTGTTGGGAGAGATCTTCTGTATGAGGTATACCACGGGGCTGAGCCACTCCACGGTACCGGAATAGCTGCTGTTCAGGCCGAAGCAGAAGCCCTGCGCCAGCAGGTTCACCATGAAGTCCGTCAGCACGGCGATAAAGTTCAGCAGTCCGTAAAGGGCGGGCAGCATGAACACGTTGCCCACGATGAAGGCGCAGAGGGTGGCAAGGCCGAAGAAGAACAAACTCTCCCCCATAACGCCTAAGACCGTCACCAGCACGCCCATCGGCTCAAAGCCGCCGAACAGCATCGTCACCAGCACCAGCAAAACGCCGGTCACGGCGTAGGGAATGGCCATCATCGTCAGGCCGGACAGCACGTTGGTAACGAACAGTCCCTCCCGGCGGACGGGCAGCGTGTGCATCATTCCCACGCTGCGGGCATTGTAAAGATAGCTCCACACCGCCATAGCGCACAAAATGGCGTACACGATGGAAATAACCGGCACTCCATAGGACAGCACAGTGTAATACGCCTGTCTGGTCTCCAGAGGCGACCAGAACCGGAACCCGTCGTGCAGCAGCTCCAGCAGCATCGCCAGAGGGAACATGGCCCCGCCGAAGGAGGCCAGGCCCCACAGCGGCCAGTACCGGGACAGGTTTTTCCGGAAAAGAGTGCCGTTAAAGCACGATGTCTTTGACCGCATAATCCGCACCTCCCAATTCGTAAATAAAGATCTCCTCCAGCGTCAGGGGGATGGCGTCCACCAGCAGCGGGCTGTAAGCCATCAGCCGCTCCGTGGCCTCCTGCGCGTTCATCCGCATGATGAGGGTATGCACCCGGCCGAGCTTCGAGGCGTGAAGCACCGGCAGCTCCGCCGGAACGTCCTCCATGCCGTCAGGAAACACCACCTGCAATTTCACCATGTTGTCCTGCAGCTGGGCCAGGCTCCGCTCCAGCAGCACATGGCCGTGGTCCATGATGCCCACATGGTCGCACACGTCCTCCAGCTCCCGGAGGTTGTGGCTGGACACCAGCACCGTAGTGCCCCGCTCCGCCACATCGCCCATCATCAGGCTCCACACCTGACGGCGCATCACCGGGTCCAGACCGTCCACAGGCTCATCCAGAATCAGATAATCCGGCATGGCGGACAGAGCCAGCCAGAAGGCCGCCTGCTTCTGCATACCCTTGGAAAACCGCCGGATAGGCCGCTTTTCGTCCAGTTCAAACACTTCCCGCAGCTTTTCATACCGCTCCGTGGAAAAATTGGGATAAAATCCCTTGTAGAACCGCATCATATCCCCGATGCCCGCGGAATTGAAATAGTACCAATCATCGGGAATGGCGGCGATCTTGGCCTTCAGCGCCGCGTTTTCCCACACATCCTCGCCGCCCAGCCGCACGGTGCCGCTGTCCTGCCGGAAAATGCCGGTGAGATGGCGGATGATGGTGGACTTGCCCGCGCCGTTGGGCCCTACCAGTCCATAGACAGCTCCGGTGGGCACACTGAGGGTCGCGTCATTCAGGGCGGCAAAGCCGTCAAAGGTCTTGACGACGTTTTTCACTTCAATCATTGCTCGTATACCTCCTTGATGAGCGCCGCAGCGTCCGCTTCCGTCACGCCCAGATACCGCAGCTCATTCAGCAGTTTTTTCACATCCGCCCGAAGCGTTTCCCGCCGGACAGCGTCGGCGTCCGCCGTACCGCTGACGAAGCTGCCCTTTCCCGCCACGGAGTAAATATAGCCTTCCGCTTCCAGCTCGTTATAGGCCCGCTGGATGGTGTTGGGATTGATGGACAGCTGGGTGGCCAGCGCCCGTACAGAGGGCAGCTTTTCGTCCTGAGCCATGGCTCCGGTGACGATCATCCGCCGCAGGCCGTCCTTGATCTGCTCGTAAATGGGACGTGAGTCCCGGTAATTCAATGTCAGCACATGTGCCTCTCCTTTCTGAGGAATGTTCGATCAGCGGTGCAGGATCACCGCTGTCAGCAAAATAACCAGCAGTACCGCGCCTGCGATACCAAGCAAAAACAGCGTACTCATCGCATCCGCCCCGCGCTCAGGGCTGCAAGGCCACGGACACCAGAACAACAGCGGCAAAAATCAGACCCACGATGGCGGCGATCCCCGCAAAACCAAACAGCATCATGTTTCGTCTCCTTTCCGGCCCGGCTTCAAAACCACGCCCACCGTCAGCGCCGCCAGTGCTCCCAGCACCATCAGAGCGGCTACTACCTTCTTGACGACCTTCATAACGTTCCTCCGAACTGTATCAACTGTACTATGTGTGTTAGTACAGTTAGGATAACACGGCCGTTTCTCTCTGTCAATCCCCTTTCAAAAAAATATTTTCCGCCTCTTTTCCCCGCTCCTTTTATAAAAATAAGGAATTTTTTGCATTTTTCTCTTTACAATCGGACATTCCTATGGTAAACTTGTTCAGCACGTGAATTTGTGCGCAATTCCGGGACTTCGTTCCGCGGAGGATTTCACCACTCCCAGGGCGCAGTTCACGGAGAATTTTTTGAAAGGTGGAAACACACAATGCTGCGTAAAGATCAGAAGACGGCCGTGATCGAGGCCAACCGTACCCACGAGACCGACACTGGCTCCCCCGAGGTCCAGGTCGCGATCCTCACCGAGCGTATCAACATCCTCACCGAGCACATGCGCGCCAACCCCCAGGACAAGCACTCCAACCGTGGTCTGCTGAAGATGGTCGGTAAGCGCCGCAGCCTGCTGGACTATCTGCAGAAGAAGGATATCGAGCGCTATCGTGCCCTGATCGCCAAGCTGGGCATCCGGAAGTAAGAAGCAATGAGGGTGACGGAGCGGTTCTCCGTCACCCTTTTCTGCGAATTTCCAGTCATTTTTTCGCCGGGGGCTGTTGCTTTTTGTGTTTGAAACTGTGCCCGAATCTCGGACATGCTTTCAAATACGAAAAGAGCCGCTCCCGAGCATCTGAGTAAAGGAGCAATCTTATGTCAACCATTATCACCCATCGGCAGTTCCCCGGCTATCATAAGTACGAGATGGAACTGGCAGGCCGTCCCCTGACTCTGGAAGTGGGCAAGCTGGCTGAGTTGGCCAACGCCGCCGTCATGGTGGGCTACGGCGACACCCGCGTGCTGGTCTGCGCCACCGCCTCCGCCCGTCCCCGGGACGGCATCGATTTCTTCCCCCTGAGCGTGGACTTTGAGGAGAAGATGTACGCCGTGGGCCGCATCCCCGGCAGCTTCAACCGCCGCGAGGGCCGCCCCGGCGAGAAGGGCATCCTGACCAGCCGTGTCATCGACCGCCCCATCCGTCCCCTGTTCCCCTATGACTTCCGCAACGACGTGTGCATCACCTGCACCGTGATGAGCGTGGACTACGACTGCTCCCCCGAGGTGGCCGCCATGATCGGCGCCTCCGCCTGCGTGAGCTATTCCGAGATCCCCTTCGCCGGTCCCATCGGCTGCCTGGAGGTGGGCTATGTGGACGGCCAGATCGTCCTGAACCCCAACCAGGAGCAGCGCAAGACCTCCCGCATGGACGTCACCGTGGCCGCCACCCGGGAGAAGGTGGTCATGATCGAGGCCGGCGCCGACGAGATCCCCGACGAGATCATGTACGCCGGTATCGTGAAGGCCCACGAGGAGATCCGCAAGCAGATCGACCTCATCGACCAGATCGTCGCTGAGATCGGCAAGCCCAAGATGGAGTATGAACACGCCCAGTTCAACCAGGAGCTGTTCGACAAGATCACCACCGAGTTCATGGACGAGGCCAAGGCCGCCATGGACACCGACGACAAGAACGTGCGCGAGGAGCGCTGGAACGCCATGATCGACCACTGGCACGAGAAGTATCTGGAGGAGTATCCCGATATGGATCAGTACCTGGAGGAGTTCACCTATAAGTTCCAGAAGAAGATCGTCAAGGCCTGGCTGCTGGAGGGCCACCGCGTGGATGGCCGCGCCAAGAACGAGATCCGTCCTCTGGCCGCCGAGGTGGGCGTGCTGCCCCGCGTCCACGGCTCCGGCCTGTTCACCCGCGGCCAGACCCAGGTCTTGTCCGTGGCCACCCTGAACACCCTGTCTGCCGCCCAGAAGCTGGACACCATCTGGGAAGAGGACGAGAAGCGCTATATGCACCACTACAACTTCCCCCCCTACTCCGTGGGCGAGGCCAAGGCTCCCCGTTCCACCAACCGTCGTGAGTACGGCCACGGCGCTCTGGCCGAGCGCGCTCTGGTGCCCGTGCTGCCCAGCGTGGACGAGTTCCCCTATGCCATCCGCGTGGTCAGCGAGGTGCTGTCCTCCAACGGTTCCACCTCTCAGGGCTCCATCTGCGGCTCCACTCTGGCCCTGATGGACGCCGGTGTGCCCATCAAGGCCCCCGTGGCCGGTATCTCCTGCGGCCTCATTCAGGACGACGACGGCTCCTTCCAGACCTTCATCGACATCCAGGGCGTGGAGGACTTCCACGGCGAGATGGACTTCAAGGTGGCCGGTACCAAGTCCGGCATCACCGCCATCCAGATGGACCTGAAGAACGACGGTCTGACCCACGAGATCATCAAGGAGGCCCTGGAGATCACCCGGGACGCCCGCTTCGCCATCCTGGACGAGATCATGCTGCCCTGCATCTCCGCCCCCCGGGCCGAGGTCAGCCGCTTCGCCCCCAAGATGATCACCATGAAGATCGAGCCTGACCGCATCCGCGAGGTCATCGGCAAGGGCGGCTCCGTCATCCAGAAGATCACCGCCGAGTCCGGCGCCCAGATCGACATTGAGGACGACGGCACCATCCACATCGCCTCCCCCGACGCCGCCAGCTGCGACGCCGCCAAGAAGATGATCGAGACCATCGTCTTCGTCCCCGAGGTGGGCGGCCTGTACTATGGCAAGGTGGTCCGCATCCTCCAGTTCGGCGCCTTTGTGGAGCTGGCCCCCGGCAAGGACGGCATGGTCCACATCTCCAAGCTGGCTGACCGCCGGGTGGAGAAGGTGGAGGACGTGGTGAACATCGGCGACATGATCTGGGTCAAGGTCACCGACATCGACGACAAGGGCCGCGTCAACCTGTCCTATAAGGACGCCCTGAAAGAGATCCGCGCCAAGAAAGAGGCCGGCGAGCCCATCAAGTAATTCCCCCTGAGCTGCGACAAAAGCCGTGAGAGCGATCTGCTCTCACGGCTTTTTGCGTTTTGCGTCTTTCGTTATCCAGCCCAGCCCCCGGTGAACAGGAACAGGATCAGCAGCAGGGACAGGATCAGGGACAGGCCCCGTCGCCACTCCGGTTTGGGTCTCCAGGCGGCGGCCCGGCGGATGCGGATGGCGGCGTCGCACTCTCCAAAGGCGGACACGCTGCCCCACAGGTGCCGCCCGGCGGCAAGCTCGGTGAGCATCCGGGCGTACTCCCGCCGCCCCTCCGGCTCCAGCGTGTCCAGCACCGCCTGGTCGCAGGCCAGCTCCATGTCCCGGTTGGTCAAACGATAGGCCGCCCAGTGCAGGGGGCTCCACCAGAACAGAGCCATGGAGATGGTATTGGCCATCTTCCACCAGGGGTGGCGCATTTTGATGTGTTCCCCCTCGTGGCGCAGTACCAGCCCCATCCGCTCCGGGGGCAGCTCTTTTTGCAGGCAGATCACGTGGCGGACGCCGTCCCCCGCGCCGGTGTCGTGGCCCCGGCGGACAAAGCTGGTGGACAGGTCGCCGCACAGCCGCACCGCCACCGTCTTGGGGTCCAGGCCAAACTCCGCCACGCTCTCCGGCGGCAGCCGCTCCCCCTGTTGGCCCAGGCGCTTCAGGCGGCCCTCCTCCCGGGAGGACCAGACCCACACTCCGACCACGGCCGCCAGCCATACCAGACCGATGAGCATCATCTGTCCCCGGGACAGCGGGCAGAAAATTTTCACCCCGCCGGGCAGGGCCAGGGTGTCCTGTGCCCCCTCCGTCCAGGGGTCGGGCAGGATGGCGGGGGTCTGGCTGGACTCGTCCAGCCGCAGGCGCAGCAGTCCCCGGAAAGACCAGGGCAGCACTTTCACTCGGCCATACAGGCACCAGATATAGGCGGTATAGCTGCAATACCACCCGAAGGACCACAGCCGCACCCGGTCCCGGGGCTCCAACAGGGGGTTGGTCACGGGACGCAGCAGAAGGATGACCCCAAAGGTCAGGGCGGTCACGACACCCACACTGACATACATGTTGGCCACGTCATAAAACAGCATCAGCCACGTCTTCCAAGCACCGTTCACAGTCACCCCTCCCATGTGGTCCGGTCGATCAGCTCCTTCAGTTCCTCCGCCTCCGCCGGGGTCAGCTTTCTGCCCCCAAAAAAGGCGGCCAGGAAGGGGGACAGTCCCCCGGCCCGGCGCTCCAGCTCCGCCCCCTCCGCCCGGATGGCCGCCGCCCGGGTGAGCAGGGGGGTGACCACCGTGTCACGATGGTCCACCGCCCCCTTGTTTTTCAGGCGGCGGAGGACGGTATAGGTGGTGCTCTTGTTCCACCCCAGCCGCTGGGCGCACAGCTCCACCAGTCGGGCGGAGTGGACCGCACCCGTCTGCCACAGCACCTCCATCAGCTTGTATTCCCCATCAAACAGCTTTTCCATGGGATCGCCTCCTTCTAGTTTATTGCGATAAACCTTTCTTCTAGCCCGAGTTTATCAGAATAAACCAGGTTTGTCAAGACGATTTTGGGGGACGGATCGCCGCGTCGCTTCGCTCCTCGCAATGACACGATGCCAAGCCTTCCCCCTCCCAGGGGGAAGGTGGCCCGCAGGGCCGGATGAGGGTGACTATCGTGGGTGTAGTGGTCATCGTGCGGGCGGACACAGAGGTCCGCCCCTACAAAAGCCATCGTGACACGCCGTAGGGGCCGACCTCCGTGTCGGCCCGTCGTTAGCGGATGCACCCCCGTGGTCCCCCTCATCCGTCACGGCTGCGCAGTCGTTGGCAGCTTTGCTGCCTTACGAATGCGGCGTACCCCTTGCGGGTGCTGCGCCATGCCACCTTCTCCCCTGCGGGGCGAAGGCTAAAACTCATCACTCATCACTCATCACTCCTCCCTCCTAACTCCTAACTCCCCAACATTGCCACCACCTCAAAAATCGGCTATAATAGCTCTATCCCCGCTCAGCAGGCGGGATGATTTTAAGGAGGACACAGCTATGCTTTTGAATATATTGGCCGTTGGCGACGTGGTGGGCGAGGGCGGCCTGGACATTCTCTCCCGCCGTCTGGACGGCCTGCGGCAGGAGACGGAGGCCAACTTTGTGGTGGTCAACGGGGAAAACGCCTCCGGCGTGGGCATCACCCCCGCCCAGGCCCGGCGCATTCTGGAGGCCGGGGCCGACGTCATCACCCTGGGCAACCACACCTGGAACCGGCTTCAGATCGGGGACTATCTGGACAAGGAGGAGCGCATCCTCCGCCCCGCCAACTACGCCGGGCGGGTGCCGGGCCGGGGCATGGGCATCTACCCCTGCAAGGGGCTGCGCATCGCCGTTTTGAACCTGATGGGCCGGGCGGAGCTGAACTCCAACCTGGACAACCCCTTTAAAATGGCCAACACCCTGCTGCGCGGCGGCGATTTTGACCTGGCCCTGCTGGACTTCCACGCCGAGGCCACCAGCGAAAAGGGCGCCATGGGCTGGTTTCTGGACGGCAAGGTCCAGGCCGTGTGGGGCACCCACACCCACGTGCCCACCGCCGACTGTCAGATCCTGCCCCGGGGCACCGGCTTTGTCACCGACCTCGGCATGACCGGCCCCAGTCGCTCCGTCCTGGGCATCAAGCCGGAGAACTCCATCAACCTGTTTATGGGCGGCCTGCCCCGGCGGTATGAGGAGGCGGAGGGCAACTGCAAGCTCAACGCCTGCCTGTTCACCATCGACACGGAGAAAAAGCGCTGCACCGGCGTCCGCCGGGCGGATATTCAGGAGTGAAGCCCATGCTGAACATCATTCACGGGGCGGACTTCCATCTGGACAGCCCCTTTTCCGGCCTCAGCCCGGAGCGGGCGGCCCAGCGGCGGGGGGAGCAGCGGGACCTGCTGACCCGCCTGGCCCAGCTGGCCCGGGAGAAGCAGGCCGACCTGGTGCTGCTGTCCGGCGACCTGATGGACGGGGAGACCGTCTATCGGGAGACGGCCCAGGCTCTCTCCCAGGCATTGGGCGGCATCCCCTGCCCGGTGTTCCTGGCCCCGGGCAACCACGACTGCTATAGCCCCTCCTCGGTGTACGCCACCCTGGACTGGCCGGACAACGTCCACATCTTCACTTCTCCCGCTGTGGAGGGGGTGGACCTGCCCCAGCTCAACTGCACCGTCTATGGCCGGGCCTTCTGTTCCCCCCACGAGACGGACTCCCCCCTGGCCGGCTTTCAGGCGGCGGAGGACGGACGGCTGACGCTGGCCTGTCTCCACGGGGACGCGGCCCCCGGCAGCGGCTACGGCCCCATCTCCCAGGAGGAGATCGCCGCCAGCGGCCTGGACTATCTGGCCCTGGGCCACGTCCACCAGTACAGCGGCCTGCAGCGGGCGGGGCGGACCGTCTGGGCCTATCCCGGCTGTCCCGAGGGCCGGGGCTTTGACGAGACGGGGGAGAAGGGCGTGCTGCTCCTCCACGCCCAGCCGGGACAGGTGGTGGGGGAGTTCGTCCCCCTGTGCCGCCGCCGGTATCAGGACATCCGGGTGGACGTCACCGGCTCTGACCCCCTGGACGCCGTGCTGAATGCTCTGCCCCCGGCCACGGAGGAGGACATCTATCGCATCACCCTTACCGGGGCCTGCACCGCCCCGGATCTGGCCAGACTGCAGCGGGCCCTGGCCCCCCGGTTCTACGGTCTGACCGTGCGGGACGAGACCCGACTGCCCCAGGACCTGTGGCAGCGGCGGGAGGAGGACAGCCTGACCGGGCTGTTCCTTCGGGAGACGGAACAGCTCTGCGCCAAATGTCCCGACGACCCCGTCTGCCGTCTGGCCGCCCGCTTCGGTCTGGCCGCACTGGAAAACGGGGAGGACATCTGCCCATGAAAATCAGATCCATGACTGCCATCTTCGGCAAGCTGGACCGGGCCCGGCTGGAGCTGGGGGACGGTCTGAACCTGATCTGCGCCCCCAATGAGGGGGGAAAATCCACCTGGTGCGCCTTCTGGCAGGCCATGCTCTACGGCTTCGACACCCGGGAGCGGGACCGGAAGGGCCATCTGGCGGAGAAAAACCGCTATCAGCCCTGGTCCGGGGCCCCCATGGCCGGGGAGCTGGAGGTGGAGTGGCGGGGCCGGGATATCACCATCCGCCGGGGCCCCAAAAACGGCGCACCCTTCGCCGCCTTCTCCGCCGTGTACACCGGGACGGAGGAGCCGGTACCCGGTCTCACCGCCGACACCTGCGGGGAGCTGCTCACCGGCGTGGGCCGGGAGGTGTTTCAGCGCTCCGCCTTCCTGGGCAGCGGGGGAGACCTGTCCGTCACCGCCGCCCCAGAGCTGGAGCGGCGCATCGCCGCCCTGGTCTCCTCCGGCCAGGAGGACGTGTCCTTTTCCCAGACCCAGGCCCGCCTGCGGGAGTGGCTCAACCGCCGCCGGGTGAACAAGAGCGTGGGCCAGATCCCCAAGCTGGAGCAGGAGCTGTCCCAGGTGGAGGAGCAGGCGGAAGCGCTGTCCGCCCTGTGCGGGGAGATCGCCCGCCTGGAGGAGACCGTCCGCACCCTGGAGGGGGAGCGGGCCGATGCGCTCTCCCGTCTCCGCCGCAGCCGTCTGGCCGCTCAGGCCCATCTGGACCAGACCCGGCAGGAGGCCCGGTCCGCCCTGGACGAGGCCCGGGAGCAGCTGGCTCAGCTGGAGCAATACGGCCCCCTCCCGCCGAAAGGCCGGCTGAAACAGGCCCAGGGGGAGCTGCAATACTTAAAAGTGCTGGACGAGGAGATCCGCCAGGCCGAGGCCGACCACAAGGCGGCGGAGGACCACTATGTCCAGACTCAGATCGCCATCCAGGACCAGCACTTCCCCGGTCTCACCGGGGAGGAGGCTCTGGCCCAGGTCCACAAGGACCTGGACCAGCACCGCAGCTGTCTGGCACAGGCCGAAAAGAAAGCCCTGTGGGCCAAGCTCCTGCCCCTGTTGGGCCTGCTGGCCGCTGCGGGCGGCGGGGCCTTCGGCTATTTCGTCCAAGGGCAGCCCGTTGGCCTGCCCCTGGCCGCCGGAGCAGCCGTATTTGTGCTGACCCTGATCGTTTCCAGCGTGTGCCGGAGCAAGGCTCGGGGGCTGAAAGACCGGGGAGAAAAAATTCTGGCCCGCTATGGGGTCGATGACCCAGACGCTCTGCTGCCCCTGGCGGAGGACTATCAGGCCCGCCGCCGTGCTGCCGACCAGGCAGCCGAACAGCTGAAGGCCGTCCGGGGAGCTCTGAATGACCGCCGGGCCCGGCGGGAGAACAGCCAGGCCGATCTGCTGCGCTTCGCCCGCTCCTTTGCCCCCCAGGTCAGCAGTCTGTTCGGGGTATCTGCCGCCCTGTCGCTGGGGCTGGACCACGAAGCGGAGCTGGCCCGCCAGCGGGTGGCCGAGCGCCGCCGCCGGCTGGACGACCTGCCCCAGCAGGCGGGGGGAGCCGCCGTGCAGGACGACCCCGCTTTGACCCGCGCCGCCGCCCGGCTGGACCAGGCCCGTCAGGCGCTGGACCAGGCCCTGGGCCGTCAGGCCGCTTTGGGCGACCCAGCCGCCCTGTGCGCCCGCCGGGAGCAGCTTCAACAGCAGCTGGAGCAGCGGCGACAGGAGCACCAGGCCCTCACCCTGGCCCTGTCCGCACTGGAGCAGGCCAACGCCCGGCTGCAGGAGCGGTTTTCCCCCGCCCTGAACCGGCTGGCCGGGGAGTATCTCTCCCGGCTCACCGGGCAGCGCTACCGCCGGGTGTCCTTCACTCGGGAGCTGGAGGGCTCTGCCGCCACGGCGGACGACCTGTCCCCCCGCAGTGCCCTGTCCCTGTCCCGGGGCACGGCGGACCAGCTGTACCTGTCCCTGCGCCTGGCGGTGTGCCGCCTGTGTCTGCCGGAAAAGCCCCCCATCGTGCTGGACGATGCCCTGGCCGCCTTTGACGACCAGCGCCTGGGGTATGCGCTGGACCTGCTCCGGGAGCTGGCAGAGGAGCAGCAGATCCTTCTCTTCACCTGCCACCGGCGGGAGGGAGAACTGCTGACCGGAACTCCCGGCGTCACCAAACTGGCGCTGCCCTGAACGCTTCATGATCCTATAAAAATGTCGAAGCCGCCCGCGCATTGCTGCGCGGGCGGCTTCTGGCTTGTTGAAATCCGCTCCCTTGCTTCAAGAAGGAGGAACTCACATAATTTTTATACGGGGCCTAACAGCTCCAGCCGGGGGTCTGCCCTCACCACGTCCAGCAGGTCCTCCGACACCTGGATCTCCTCCATGTGGAGGGTGTCCCGGATGCGGACGATCTTCAGTTTCTCCGGGTCGTTGTCCCGCAGGACCTTCACGGCCACCCGAATGGCCTCCTCCTCGTCGGCGGCCACCAGGGGGATCTTGCAGTCGTCCAGACAGCCCAGGGCGATGTCGTTGGCATACATGGCCTCCATGTTAAGCTGGTCGAACAGCTTGCGGGTGGTCACGTCGAAGATGCCGATGCCCACTGCGCTGCCGTGGGAGGCCGGGGAGACGTCCAGCACCACCATCCGGTCGATTTTGGGCACGGGGAGGACGAACTCCTTCAGCAGAAAGCTCTTGCCCAGAATATTGGGGTCATAGCCGTTGCCCGAGATGTCCTTGCCGATCTGCTCCACCACCAGCACGTCGATGTCCGGGATCATGAGGATGGGCATATTCTTTCGGGAGAGCATCACCAGCTCCGCCTCCCGCTCCAGCATCTTCCCGGCGGGGACGGCCTCTACCAGCAGGGTCTGGTCATAGGCGTTTTCCATGATGGCCACGCCAAAGCCCACCTTTGCCCGGGACAGGATCAGCCGGGTGGCCTCCCGCAGGGTGTCGCCGAAATAGCTGAAGTCCGCCTTGTGGATGGCGGTGCAGCCCCTGTGGTGGCCCAGGCCGATGACCAGCATCTTGCACATGCCGCTCTGGATGGTGTCCACAAAGTCGGTGTGCAGCTTCACCCGGTTGATGGGGATGACCAAGTCCGCCTGCTCCAGACAGAGCTTGTCGAAATAGACCTGGATGCCCCGGCTGGTGCTGCCCAGCAGCTCCACGTCGTTGTTGGCGATCACCGGGATGCCCATGGCCTCCTGGGTGATGCCATAGGTGTGCAAGATCTCCAGCTGCCCCTCCAGGGTGCCGCCGCCGTGGCTGCCCATGGCGGCCACGATAAAGGGCTCGGCGCCCAAGGCCAGCAGCTGGTCCACCACGCACTTGACGATGCGGGACAGGTTGCGGATGCCCCGGCTGCCCACGGCCAGGGCCACCCGCATACCGGGCTTTACCTGGGCGCGGATCTCCGCCTTGGCAAAGATGTTCTTTGTTGAAGGACTGGCGCACCCGATACATCTTTGGCAGCGGGCGCTTTAAGTCTTCCTCCAGCAGCAGAGGCATTTCGCTCCCTCCTTATTACGCTTCTAAATTTACGCTTTTAATTTACTTGCCCATCAGGTGCAGCACGCCCATGGTCACCGGCTCCACAAAGGTGACCAGCATCAGCACCACCAACAGAGAGAGGATAAAGCGCAGGGTGGGCTTGATCATGCGGCTCATGGGTTCCTTGGAAATAGCCGAGGCCACGAACAGGTCGATGCCATAGGGCGGGGTGACAAAGCCGATGGCCAGGTTCATGGTCAGCATAATGCCGAACTGAATGGGGGTCATGCCCAGGTTGGTGACGATGGGCAGCAGAATGGGGGACAGAATGATGGTGGCGGGGATGTTGTCGATGAGACAGCCCACGCCCAGCAGCAGCAGGTTGATGAGCAGCAACAGTAAGATCCGGTTGTCCGTTACGCCCAAAATAATAGCGGCGATGCGGGCAGGGATCTTTTCCATGGTGAGGTAGGCGGCAAAGGCCATGGAGAAGCCCACCATAAAGGTGGTCATGCCGTTGACGTTGATGCTGTCGTACAGGGACTTGTACACATCCACCAGCCGGAATTCCTTATATACGAACACGCTGACGATCACGCAGTATACCACCGCGATCACCGCCGACTCCGTGGGGGTAAACTTTCCGGAATAGATGCCGCCCAGGATGATGACCGGGGTCATCAGGGCCCAGAAGGCCTCCTTAAAGGACTTCCACACGTCCCGCAGACTGGGGCACTTGCCCGTGGTCTGATAGCCCTCTTTTTTAGAGACGATCACGCACACCACGATCAGGGCCACGCCCAGGAGCACGCCGGGCAGGATGCCCGCGATGGACAGGTCGCTCACCGACTGGTTGGTGACCACGGCATAGATGACGAAGGGGATGCTGGGAGGAATGATGACGCCGATGGTGCCGGCGGAGGCGGCCAGGGAGGCGCTGAACGCCTTGTCATAGCCACGCTTGGTCATCTCGGGGATCATAAAGCCGCCGATGGCGGAGGTGGTGGCCATGGCCGAGCCGGAGATGGCCGCAAAGATCATACAGGCCAGGGTGGTCACAATGGCCAGGCCGCCGGTGATCCAGCCAAGCAGCGTGTCGCAGAAGTCCACGATGCGCCGGGCCACACCGCCGGTGCTCATCAGATTACCGGCCAGCATGAAGAAGGGAATGGCCATCAGGGGGAAGGAGTCCACGCCGGTGATGGCGTTCTGTGTGATGAGCGCCAGGGGCATGTTGGTAAAGCACACCAGGGTCACCAGGGTAGAGATGCCGATGGCATAGCCGATGGGGATGGTCAGAATGACCAGCAGAATAAAGGTGCCAAACAGAACCAGTATGTCCATTTACGCCTCAGCCTCCTTTGTCTCGCTCTCGCCGGACCCGCCGCCCAGTTCCTTGACAGAGGTGACGATCTGGCCGATGATCCGCAGACCCACCACAAGCTGGCTGAAGGGCAGGGAGGCATAGACGATCCACATGGGGATCTTCAGGGCGGTGGAGCTGTTGCCCCGGGCCTTCATGGACATGACCAGGTCAAAGCCATACTTGACCAGGAACACGCAGAACAGCAGCAGGATCACGTTGGCCACGATGGCCAGCACCAGCTTTCCCCGGCCCTTCAGCTTGTTAGACAGCATATCCATGCGGATATGGTCGTTGCCCTTCATAGACACGCTGGTGCCCAGCCAGATCTGCCAGATGAACACATAGCGGGCCAGCTCCTCGCTCCAGGACAGGGAGTTGTTGAATACGTAACGCATTACCACCTGTACAAAGATCAGCAGGGTGGGAAAGGCAAGG
>ENA-UEPV01000854-UEPV01000854.1-human-gut-metagenome-genome-assembly--contig:-NODE-854-length-20495-cov-14.933686_pt1 | contig 20495 bp, 20 predicted proteins | sample MGYA00242942_ERZ507925 | MGnify/ENA primary metagenome ERZ507925 (study PRJEB26167, sample SAMN06115453) | human gut metagenome | host: Homo sapiens | place: China:Fujian | collected 2015-08-26... | reverse complement strand
CCACCAGTCCGTGATGGCCTGCTACAAAAATCTTAGCGTCTTTTTTCAACATAATTTATCAGGGGTTATTCCTTTTCTTTCACTTCGCCGCGACGTGCCTTTTCGGTGTAGCGCAGTTCCTTTTCAATGGTCATATCCTTGCCCAGACCATACGTATGCAGTCTTTCAGGCTCTATACCCACCTTCACGAGGAACTTCTTCAAGGCTTCGGCACGTTTCAGCGTCACTTTCTTGTTTATGGCTTCTCCGCCCGTATGGTCGGCATAGCCGCAGATGTCAATCTGTACTTCCGGATTCTCTTTCAGTGTTTTGGCAATGGTGAAGAGTTCGCGTGCATACTTGTCCGTATCCAGTTTCCACTTTCCGCGTTCAAAGTATACGGCGGGCAAGTCTTTCGGGAAACCTTTGCATACCACTACTTCCGGAGATTTTTCAAGCACTTTCTGTTCGATGTAGATAGTATCGTGCAACACTTTCGTAACGGTCTTTGTGGCGCGCTTCCACATAGGCAGATAGCCCGGAGCGTACATGATGTTGTCTTTCTTGCGTCCCTTGCTGTTACCTACCTTCCATATCAGACCAACCTGTGCCGTAACCATGCTGTTGTGTTTGGTGGTATTGATGGAGTTGATACCGTCGAAGTCCTGGTTGTTAATCCAAATCATACCTCCCTTCAACTGTACGTCGAAGTTGTGGTTTATCCGGTAACGTACGGCAAGGTCGCCTCCCAGTCCGAGATTAACCTTGTTGTCGAGTTTGTCGGCAAACTGTTCGTCGTTGGAGCGGTTCTTGACAGTAGACGAGAACTTTTGCAGGTAGATACCCGGTGCCAGCACCACAGCCCAGCGGCGGTCACCGTCGCTGCGGCGGAAGAGGTTCAGCAGGTTTACCTCTGCGTTCAGTCCGAAATTCCATGAGTGAACCGAAGAATACAAATCCTTGTAGTAGCTTCCGCCTTCCGGAAAGTCCACGTTATAGTAAGTGTTTCCGTTGGGCAGCAGTACGAAGTCGTCCTCGTAGCGTTGCGAACCGGCGCGGTTGCTTCCGTAGTCCACAGAGAGGCGTGCTCCGAAAATCGGATTGAACTGGTAGCTTCCCTGCAAACCGAACATATAGCCTGCCCAGTTGTTGTTACCTCTGCTCACGGAACGGAAATCGCCTGCATAGAACGGCATTCCGATGTTCACTCCGATGCTCCATCGTGAGTAGTCTTTGTACAAAGTCTTTTTGTCAGGATAGTCCTTCCAGGGGTCGTCCACTTTGACCACCTCTTGTGCCATGGCTTCCATGCCCGGCAGAGCTGCCAGACAGAAACCGGCGATGATGTATTTCAGTGATTTCATAAACGCTTTGTTTTAAATGTTATTACCGGTAGTTTTTTGCACTAATTCTACACACATATAAGCAGGTTTACCATAATTAATTCCATTTTCACGTGCCTGCAATCCTATTACCACTCTGTAACCGGTCAGGTCATCGGTTGTCACTCCGGGAGTCAGGCTTGCTTTCATGGAGATAGTTCCGTTATGTGCATCTACTTGGATGTAGTTTATTAGTTCCGGACGGGCTGTTCCGTCTTTGTCATAAATGTTACCCATGCTGTAAGAAACGGGGAGGTTTTTATAATTGGTATTTTCCTTAGAACTTCCAACAATCTTTTCAAAGACCGGTTTATCTACTGTGATTTGAGTAACTGTACTCCCTTGATTCATTGTTTTTTCAAGTACATCATGTTGATAAATATCGGTTTCCGTAAAATTACTCAGCCCCAAATCAGCTTTTGTATGGACTGTTTCCCCTGTTCCCGATGTAAATGTGTAAGTAGTCTGGTCTTCACTGTCTGCGGGCACATAGCGTACACCTTTATAATCAGTAGAGCGGTTGTTGTTGCTGTTTTTAAATTCAACAGCTACAGCAAACGGCAGGGTCATCGGATTCACTGTAGTCAGCTCACAAGTAGCTGTAACGGTGAATATGCCTTCGGCTGCATCTTTTACAGCAACTTTTTCTACTGTAAATGCCGGTCCTGCATCACCTGCTCCACGTGTAGGAATGGCCTCTCTGGAGTCAATGTGGAAGTAGCCTTCCAAAGCGGTCACTTCGTTAAGCACATCTGCCGGATTGATTTTCACATTTACATTCAGTTCATATGTATTACTTTCCCGACTTCTCAGTTCCACTTCTTCGTTGCTGCTATATTGTGGAATGATTACCATACTTTGGATACGGTTGAACAAACGGTCAACTTTCGCTTCCAGTTCCGTACATTTGTTTTTCAGTTCGTTGATTTCTCCCTGCATCAGAGCCAGCTGATCCTTGATTTCTTTGGTTGCCTCTTCAATCAGCTTGTCCATTTCATCTTTGTTGGGCAGATTGTCTAACCGTGCATATACCGCTGCGAACATATTATCAATCTGTTCCTTGTTGTAGTAGTCGGTAAGCATGTTCTCCACTTCTGTAATTGTGACGAACTTATCCATTTTACCGTTCAGTTCATCATACTTCGTCTGTAAGTCGAGAATATCTTTCTGATTCTTCAATACATCGGCTTTCAGCTGTCCCAGGTCGGGCAATTCTGCGAGGGCGTCTTCCAGTCTTTTATAAATCTCGTCTACACGTCCCGACAACGCATTATAATTATTATTCAGTGCCAGGAAGCCTGCATTCATCTTACTTTCCAGTTCGCTTAACAGTGCAGCCTGCTTTTCCTGATCGCCCTTGAGTTGGAGAATGTCATTCGTATTCTTGTTCACGTAGGCTTGCAGTTCGTTCAGCATCTGTTTGATTTGGCTCAGGTCTGCCGGGGGCACGCTTCCGTTTTCAAGCGAATTCAGACGGTTTTCTATGTCGGCAATGGCATCGTTATAGATTTGTTCCATCTGTTTAACCTGTTTTTCCAAATCAGTTACACGTACTCCCAGTGCATCCAATTGTTTTTCCAGAGCACTGATGCGTGCCGTATGGTCTTTTACGATGCTTTCCACATTACCCATTCTTTCATCCAGCTTTCCGTACAGCGATTCTATGGACAAATATTTGGCGTTAAGCTCTGTCACTTGGGCTTGCAGGTCTTTCAGGTCATTCTGGAGTTGTTCTACCAGTTTGGACAATTCGGGGTCTGTAGTGCCGCCGCCATTGTTTATTTTTTTTATGGCTTCCCATATTTCATCTATTTGAGCATTATAATCGTCTATCAGCTTATTGATACGCTTGTCAAGCTCGTCATAGCGGGTGTTCAGGCTCAGAACGGTCTCCTGCAATTTGCTTACCGCATTGGAGATGCCTTCTAACTGTGTATCGATTTCATTGATTTTACCATCCACTTCATTCTTTAAATTCAAGATGTCGTTTTTGGTATCTTCCCTCAGTTGTTCCAAATTCTGTGCATTTTCCTTTGCCGCATTATCCAGTTCTTCGAGTTTACTGTCTATTCTTTCGAGGTTATCGGTCAGTTTCTGGTTCAGCTCTTCCAATTGCTTCAAGGCATTTTCCAACTTTTGCTTCTCTTCCAGTTGCGATTCTTTCAAATTGGCTATTTCTTCTTTCAAGTCACTGATAGCCTTTTCGGTTGCATTCTGCTTTTCCTGCAAGGATTGGTACTGCTCTTCAAGCTTCCGGATACGTCCGTCCAGTTCATTGTATTTGGCAGAAATCTCGGCATCGATTTCCTTGGACAGTTCCAGTAATTTCTTGTCGAATTCCTGTACTGCCTGTTCAATCATATTTTTTATGTTCTGGTCATTCTCCTCCATTGCTTTCTGCAACTCGGCAATCTTTCCTTCCAGCTCATTTTTCGTAGCCTCCAGGTCTTTGATAAGCTTGCTGATGCTCTCCTTGAATTCGGCATGCTCCTTGGCTGCCTCCTGTAGAGTCTCAATCTGCTTTTCAATCAGCTTGACTTTTTCCAGCAGATTGTTTACGTTAACATCGCCATTTTCAATCTGATTCCGAAGAATTTCGATTTGGCCGTCATAATCTTTCTGGCAGCTGGTCATTAAGATACAGCCGCTTCCTGTCAGCAACATCATAGCTGCGAACAGAGACATTGTTGAATTTCGTTTCATAATCACTAATGTTTTAAGGTAAAACGTTTGATATTTTGTTCTTCTTTCAAGCTATATACCAGCAGTGCACCGTTCCGTTCGGCAATGATATAGCCGTCCAGTCCTTCCACTACTACTTGTTTCTCTCCGGAAGTGTGTATAATACAGTTACGGCAGTTGTGCAGGCTGATGTCATTCCCCACACCTGCATTTCCGTGTTTGTCCTGAGGCAGCAGGGTTCTTAGCGATCCCCAGCTGCCCAAATCACTCCAGCCGAATTCGGCAGGCAGCGTATAGATGCTTTCCGCTTTCTCCATTACAGCGTAGTCTATGGATATTTTCTCACAGGTGGGGAAGAGTCTTTCTACAGTGTCGGCCTCTTGTGCTGTGTAGAAATCCCGGCTCATTTCGTCCATAATAGCAGCCAGGTCCGGAGTAAACTTGCGTATGGCATCGGTTATGGTATCCACGTTCCACACAAAAATGCCGGCATTCCAAAAGTAGCTGCCGTGGGCAACGTATTCTTTGGCAGTTTCTACATCCGGCTTTTCTTTGAAGGCGCCTACCTTGTATATTTCAGTACCGTTAATCTGTTCCGCAGCCTGTATGTAGCCGTATCCGGTTTCCGGACGGATGGGTTTGATGCCTATCGTTACAATGGAACAGTTTGTGGCGGTAAAATCAAGTGCACAGCGCATTACCCGTTGAAACTCACCGGTGTTTATCACTAGCGCATCCGACGGAGTTACTACGATATTTGCCTGCGGATGCTGTTTCTTTATCTTCCAGCAGGCATAGGCAATGCAGGGTGCTGTATTGTGGGCAGTCGGTTCTGCCAGGATGTTGCATTCGGGCAAATCGGGCAACTGTTCTTTTACAATATCTGTATATTTCTCACTGGTCACTACCCAAAAGTTTTCCATTGGGCATAGTGGCGCAAATCGCTCTACGGTAAGTTGTATCAGTGACTTGCCGCATCCCATTACATCGATAAACTGTTTGGGATATTCAGGTGTACTCATCGGCCAGAATCGGCTTCCGATGCCGCCTGCCATGATTACAATATGATTTTCCATTTCTATCTAATGGTAAATATTGACAATGTATGTTTATGTCATTTAATTACACAACCTATGGTTATGATTTCAATATCCGTAGTTGCTTTTAAAGAGTGCAGGGTGTTGGCAGGGATGCTGATGAAATCTCCACTGCTACACATTATCTGTTTCTTGCCGACTGTCATTATCGCATCTCCTTTTTGAAACAGAAAGAATTCTTCCATGGTAGGATGCAAGTGTTCTTTTGCTATTTCTCCGGCTTTTAGTTGGGTTACGGCAATTTGGGTGAGGGGAGTGGATGTCTCCTGATTGTTTAGTAATACCCGTTTCTCACCGACACCATGTGTGGTAGTGATAATAGGTAACTGTTTAATATTTTTCTTAATTATTTCCATCGCATGTTTTGATGTATGGAATTACACACAAAAGCTATTCTATACAATTATGTCATCTTGATAATTTCTTTCCAATCATACTCTTGAGTCCTGAATGTTTGTGCAAATAATCTTGATAGGCAACGTAGTATATATGCTCCTATTAGTATGATGAAGAACATTATGAATAGATTTAATGGGAAAATACTATTCATTTTATCTGTGAATAATGCACCTTGTATTAAATATATTTCTAAACACAATCCACCGATGAACTTAATCCACCAACCTGTAATAGGATGTCTATAACATTGTTTTAGGACTTCCGAGTTGCATACCTTGTAGAAATAGAAAGTAATATACAATAATGGAATTAAAGAGATGATTTGCCAATCATTCAGTGATTCTATTTTTTTTCCTGCAAATAGTATCATATAATATATAATAATGCATCCTGATAGTTTTAATAAGTCACTTGTAAAGCAGAATTTCCACTTCTTTTGTGAAATGCCTAACATGGCACCTTGCAGCATAAATAGGAAATAGTGTCCCCATTTAAAATAAGTAGCTCCATACATATTGTAATTAGCAGGCCTGTTCATGGTAAGATACCAAATTAAAATCAATATGGAACTGATTCCAAATACCCACTTCAATTTATGAAGCATTAGGTGTTGTATAAAATAGAGTATTATATAATATATCATTATGCAAGTAACAAACCACCCTCCCCCATGAATGATAGTATGTTTCATGTCATAATGATATCCAAAGACGAATGCTCCCATAATGGCCCATGCAAATACAGTAGGATAGATACGATTGATTCTTCGTTTATACCAATTATCAAACCGTCCCATTTTACCTAAAAATAGTGTAAAACCTGAACAAAAAAAGAATAATACATCTCCTATGGCACCCCCGGTAGCTAATGCGTTATATTTTCCGTAGAGTAATTCCATGTGGGAATTGGTTATTACAATAGCTGCAATGCATTTTAAAATATCAATACTAATGTCTCTTGTTTTATTCATGTCGTGATATGTAAAGGCTGTATATTCAATCACTTGCTGTTAGTTAATATGCTGCTATATAGAGTGACCATTTGTTTGGCTTTATTGTCCCATGAAAGTTCTTCTTGTCTTTGGCTGCATTGTTTCGACAATTGTTGTAATACATCTCTGTGATGATATAAATAGCTAATCTTTTCAGCAAAGTCTTTAGCAGATTGTTGAGGAGTGCTTAGAGGTATTTTCATACCTACCTGTTCATTTACGGAATCGCCTTGTCCGCATGTGTCAAAGCAGACAACCGGCAGATTATTCCCTATGGCTTCTAATACAACGTGAGGCGTGCCTTCTGCTACACTCGTAAAAAAGAATATATCGGATTGTTGCATGATTTCCTGTACTTTGTCATGACTGACTACACCATGCCAAATACACTGTTCTGCAACATGTAGAGATTCCGCCATTTTTTTATAGCTTTCATTATTTCCGCTACCGACAATATGTAGTCTGATATTTTTATTGTTTATTTGAGCTATTGTTTGTATAGCCAATGATAATTGTTTTCTAAAGTCCAGTTTTCCCACCCATAATAAATCTAATTCTTTTTCCTGCTTTTTGTCAAGCAACGCTTTGTTCCGCAGATAACATCCGGTTTCATTCAAAAGAGGTGATTCTATGTTGAAGAACTTCTTGAAACTCTTTTTTGATTCGGAAGAAGCTGAAACTATGACGGCAGCTTTTTGAGCAGCTTGATGTACTCGGTTATCATACTTTAGTTGAATCCCTGTTAAGAAATTCTTTAAGTTTATGAAAAACTTAGCTTTTAAGTCAGCTCCTTGCAGGTAAGCTGTGGGAAATTTTTCTTTTGCATCCACCGGTCCCCATACAAATGGCTTTTCTTCTATTTTCCATAAGTATCCGGGTTCGCGAAAACCTATCATGTTTAATTGGTGAACAATGTCTATATGTTGTTTTGCTATAATTTCTTTAGCAATTTCATAGGTCTTCCATTGCCACTCTTTATAATATTTATAAAATCGCCAGTCTCCTTGGTTCCAGCACATTTTTCTTATTTCATCTGATACCGGATTATAATGGAAATGCATATTCTTTCCTTGAGGGAGAGTAGGGAGTACGGCTTCTATTTTTTCTCTGAACTCTCCTTCTGTGATAATGTGCAATTCACAATACTTGGCAAGGTTTACACACCAATTCCAAGCCATGCCAGGCTCACTTCCCATATTTGGGGAACAGGCGTATGCATTTACTAAAATATTAAGCATAAAAATAAAATTATAGCAAGGGTTTCCTTATTGAATAAATATTATTTAATTAGGATATCCAAAACAGATTCTATAGAGAGGCTCTGCTTTTCTAAATACAGCTTCAACGATTAAGCAGATACCAATTATCAACAATGCTAGAATAAAATAGCATATAAAGCCTGTTATCCATCCAGCGTAGTTTTGAATTAATGGAATAGTTACAGCTGGAGCAATGCCACCTAAGAAGAAATAGTGAGTTAAATAAATGGGCAAAGTACGTTTGCCAATATAAGATAAAGCTTTTCCTAGTGTGGTATTACAACTAAAGTAGTCTCTAAAGTTATGAAATATGAGAAAGATTAAAGTTACACCTATAATGCCATAAAAAATAAGTTTTATATTTAAGTTATATACATTACCTATAATATGGAGTGCACAAAAGGACACAATAACAATAGAGATTATCCATTTGTTTTCAATTAAATTGATAAATTTGTCTTTATACATTTTGGCAATCACACCAAATAAGAAAAATGGAGTGTATGATATCACGCTGACAATGGAGAATAACCCGCTTATATCTGAATTGTTAAATCCACTTTTCCCTATCCAATAGGATAAAGGTAAAGAGAGAACAGCTAATGTTACATAAATAAATGCTTTAAACAGCAATGAAGTTGATAACTTATCAATTATAAATGTGATGAATGCATAAATAAAATATATTTCTAATGCTACAAATGTAAACCAATAACCGGCTTTTGATTTATGAAACAAAGCATCTTCAAAATTTCCTTTTGCCATAAGTGAAACAAATAGAACTCCTACAATAATTGTAGGAAGTAATTGCCCTAAGAATCTTTTTTTAAGCTTATTTAGCATATAGGGGGGGTAAATCTTGAAAAACATAAAAAGCCACTTAAAAAGAAAAATAATGGCATTCTGAATGTTAAAAAGATATTGTTTCCAAATAAATCAGAAACGCTAGAATTTAGAGCTAAATGAGCATAAACAACTAAAATCATGCAGAAACCACGCAGTGCGTCTATATATTCAATGCGTTTTTGAAATGATTGGTTTTTTGTGCTTTGATATTGATAAATATTTTGTTGGTTCATTGTTGGCAACCTTTTTAAATTAGGAAACAAAATGCTTTTTGATAATTATTGATTTTCTAAAGCATCTTTTAAAAACTTTTCAGAGTTTTGTCTGAGTAATTCAATTTTTAATTGTGCCGTATCAATATTATATCCGACAATGGGTAATTTCATTATATCCACATCATCTTTAATCATACGTTGCTCTAATCCTGCATAATTCAATAATGACTCCATACGACCATTATTCTTCTTTTTAGCAGATACTACTGTATAGAATGGTATACCAAAATTAATGGAAAAGGCAGTCCCATGGAAAGAATTGGTTATTATAAACGAAGCATTTGCTATAAGATATAAAAATTCTGAAGGTCCTGCATCTAAAAGGTTCACGACTCCTTTATCTTTTTCTACTTTAAATGCACGTTTACAAATTCTGTACACAGGAATTTTCTTTTCTTGTCCAATTTTTATGGCTAATTTAACAATTGTATCCGATTGGGATAACTGATAAATCAGTACATAATGTTGCGGCATATTATTCACAGGTTTCATAAACATTTGCCATTCCGACTTGTTTAATAACAAAGTGGGGTCACATACCAACTGTGCCGTGCGTCCTGTTATTTCTTTCACTAATTTTACACCAGAAGATTCGCGAACAGAAATTTTTTTTACAGAAGATAATCCATCTTTTATACGATTGACTATATTATTATCTTCAATTTTAGACACACCAAAACTTGAAGCATATGATATGGTCAATGCATTATGGGGAGCAAATGTCAAGAAATAAGGTTCAATAGATGATGATGCATTTGGATTCCATACTTGATCACTTCCTACCATATACACATCATATATAGGCGTGTTTGTATATAAATCTTTCATTGATTTATATAATTTGGAAAAATGAGTGTTGTGCTGGTGAAATGAATTAAAATTAGCAATACGACGTTTTACATTACCACAAATTAAAGGTAAAATTTTATTTAATATGAAAGATGCAACTCTATATTTTGTAAAGTAGATAATCTTTTCCTTTACACTCATGGGATTAAAGGGTTGTGATAACTTACTATCTATATAGCGCCAGTCTTTATAATATAGATAATTAATAATCTCTGCATCATATCCCATCATCTGCAATTTTTTTAGAGTTGCAAAAGCTTGCAGTTCTGCACCATAATTATTCACATTCACAATTGTGATGATTCCTATCTTTTTCATTTAATATTAAACTTATATAAAATAAATTGTTTTTTTAGTTTGATATGGGCAATAGTTAGAATTTTATATATTGCCCAAAAACATTTATAAGGCATTTGGTTTGATATTATACGTAACCATAACTTTTGTGATAGATGTTTTCTGAAAAAATTAGGGAATAGAACTAGTGGATGATATTGAATAAATTTAAATCCATCATATAAATTGGGATTAGAGTTAATAGCTTCTTTTATGGTTGAAGGACTTAATTGTAAATTATTTGTTTTTACTAATAATTTATGCCCATGTTCGTTGTTGGCAATTAATAAAGAAACACCTTTTTTAAATTGTTCCTTTTCATAAGGTCCTCCCCAAAAGTCAGCAATTGTAATATCTGCAACTCGATTGATAGATGCATATTTACAGTTACTACAACTTTTTCTGTCTAATAGCCATCCTGTAAATATTTTGTAGAACAAGTCATCTTTGCGAGCAATAATCTTTGTTTTTCCGTCAATTTCAAGTGTGGTATGCTGTGATGCATATTGTCCATGTTCTTTTTCTCTAAAGCTAATGATTTTTGTTGATTTAAATTGAGTTAGATGTAAATTTAGGGCTTCTTGTCCAGGGATACCGTGACATATAATTTCTACAGTATATAAATGGTCATAGCGTTTTCTTAAGTATCCGTATAATCCTGCTATTTGGCAAGGTGTACCTGAGAATAAAACATGAGAATCAGATTGCAAAAGTTGTTTTACCTGTTGATAAATTCCTAAGGTATCACTTTGGATATATTTACTATTCATTAATAATGGTAAATCGTTAGGCGTTGATATGCAATGATGTTTCACTTGATTATCTGCCAAACAAGCACCTATAACATAAGACTTGTCGAAATGCTGAAAGAAATCTAATGCTATGCCTGTAAAAGCCCCACCACTCGCAGCCTTTTTACGTAATGTATCATTTTTGCACCAACCACCATAAACATGCATTTGACTTACATCGTTTTTTTTTACAGGTGATACAATGGGGCATACTTTTTCACAACGGCCACAATTCACACATCTGTCTAGGCATATAGAAACATGAGTTACCCAGTTTTTTTTTATAATGTCAATTGCTTGATGTTTACAAGAGTCAACACAAGCTAAACATCCGGTACATAATCTATCAGAAGCTAGATGTGGCATATTGTATTTAAATATTTAAGATGATTCGTTTTTTCTTCTTCTGTAGAGAAACGATTTTTTATTTTTTTGGCAGGAACACCTCCCCATACTTCACATGCAGGAATATTTTTAGTCACAACTGCCCCAGCTGCTATTACAGCACCATCACCAATTGTTACACCACCCAAAATTGTACATCCATTTCCAACCCATACATCATTGCCTACTATAATATCACGTTCTTCACCTCGTGGTGATTGCCATATAGTAGTACCTGATAAATGAGTTTGATGATCATTCCCACCAACGAACGAAACTCTTCCTGCAAAAAGCACATAATTACCTGTTATTAAATTAGCAGCAACGCTACAATACTTTCCAAATTGAACATAATTGCCTAATTGAATTTTTCGTTTAGCAAAACGAGTGTATGGCATTACTCTTACAAATCCAGTATACTTTACCCATGGAAACCTAAAATGGAAAATATACCAGGTGCGTAATATGTTCAAAATATATTTTATTGCAAAAATTAATTTATTGCTACCCATAGGCATATTAGTATAGTCTATTTTCATTGCATCACAGATTTACATGCATTAAAGATTCTTTGCGCAGCCTTGTCTGGAGTAAAGTTACTTTCAATTTCAATAGAGTGCTTACCCATTATCTGTAGATTGTGTTGATGGAAAGCTTCTAATGTTTTTAATATTGATTGTTCTTCCAAAGGATTAAAGCTATATCCATTTACACCCTCTTTAATTAATTCTGCTGTTCCGCCATTAAAAATAGAGCAAGCTACAGGTAGCCCACAAGCCATTGCTTCCGGTAATACCAAACACCAATTATCTTCTAGCGTTGGCATAATAAATACATCAGATAGAGCATAATACAAAGGTAGTTTGTCATAGCTTATCCCCCCCATGATGTGTACACCGTTCTCCGAACCATATTTTGTTATTAGATATTCTTTGAGGACACCGGTTCCAATTATGATTAAATGGTCATTAGGATGATATTTTATGTGATTTTTCCAAACGGCTAATAGTTCTTTGATTCCCTTTCTTTCAACTAGTTGTCCCACAAATAAGAATGTTAATCCCTGTGTTGAAATGCCCAATTCTTCCTTTTTAGAATTAACCAAATTAATAGGCATTTCAGTTACTTGTTTTCTCAAATTGAAACTATCTGCGCACATAACTCCGAGAGTTTTAGGAGTATTCTTAAAATGTAAAACATCATTTAGATATTCTTCCGTTTGTATGCCATTAATTAAAAAATGATTTACAGGTCTGCCTACAATCATTCTATATAATTTTCGATACCGAGGGGCATTACGTTCTACATATTTAGTGCGCTCATAAAACATCAGTAGTTTTTTTCTATGTATCCATGCATACTTTATACCATAAGGAGCCCAACTTCCAAATCCTTCTACTATAATGATATCCGGATTAATTTCTCTTATCTTTTTAGTTAGTCCTTTCACTGACTTAAGAGTAAGCGTAGCATTAGCAAAGGTTGTACTACCTCCTTTTCCTAAAACCAATCGTTTTTCACTATCTAAAATAGATACATGATTATCCAATGTCTGAATCAATTTGTTCTTTACTAATTCTGATAAATCAGATGAATTACAAATTAAATAAAAATTATTATTAGTGACTTTTTTCAAATAGTCGTATACAGGTATTCTATAATTGCCAAACCACGGTGTAATCCAAAGGATCTTTGTCTTATTCATTTTATTTATAGTGTTTAATACAGTCTTGGTAAAACTTTAATGTTTTTTGAAGTACTACTTCTTTTGAATATTTATTGATGATAGTAGCTCTTGCCTGATGTGAAATGTTCTGTTTGATTTCTATTGGCATTTCCAATATGTCTTTTATTTTTATAGCTAAAGTCTGTGGATTTTTCGGTGTAATCAAAAAACCGTTTTTGCTTTCTTCGATAATCTCTTGCATACCTCCACTGTTGCTGCCTAAAACTATGGCTCCATTTAGCATAGCTTCTAAACATACCATAGGGAAATTCTCCCACCATGATGGAAAACATACGAGGTCAGACTCAACGTAACGGTGAAGTAATTCATTTCTAGGAATAAAGCCTTTCATATCCAACCATGGAGCATGTTCATATTGTTTTTGAAGAGTTTGGGCATAACTGCCAGATTTACCAATCATAGTCAATTGCACATTAACCCCATTGTGATGTAAAATTTCAACAGCTTTACATAAGTCATTGCAACCTTTCCAGTCGCAAATAGTGCCTACATATAGTATGTGGTATCCTCCTTCTTCTGTTGGCTTCCATACTTGGTCGGTACTATTTGAAGTATCTATCAGATTGGGTAATATAGTAATTTTTAAAGGGTCAACTTTTAAATTATCTATTGTCCACTTTTTCAATGAAGAACTGCACGAAGATATAAATTGGGCGGATTTAATGGCTTTAAATTCATGCTTTCCCTGCCAATAATATTTTATTGTTGATTTGTTAAGTGGCAAAATACCGAACGTGTAATGATCCATTAATGCCGGTGTATGCAAGCGCACTACAACTGGAATATCTAAATTTTGTAGATATAAAGACTCGGCACCAAAATCAGGAACTTCAATAATATCAATATCATCAATTTTTTCTACAGCTTTTCTAATTTGTTTTCGGTAAGAATGATAACGGAAAAAGGTTCTAAACTTTTTTGTCAGAGAATTTGATTCTACTTTAGGGATAATAAAGTCACCGCCACTTAATCTTATAACAGTAAGGTTACCTGTTGTTTGAGTAGAATAATTCCGGGTATCATCTGAGGCGCAAATCACTGTTACTCGATGACCTAAAGCTGTCAATCCTTCAGCCATCTCTTTTTGATATGAAGCGATACCACCCCCTCTCAATGAAGGAGGATATTCGCGACAGATAAAACAAATATGCATATAATACTATTTAATTTAAATCTCATTTAAGCTTTTAATAATATAACTATCTATGTTGATTATTTGTCAAAATCATAGCAACAAGTAATTTTATTCATACGCTTAATAATAGTCAGTTATAAGTAGTAGAATAGGGCTTTTTAATATAATATCTGTTTCTGGAGCATATTTCCATACAATATTTTCAAAGAAAATGAAAAAAGAAGCTACAATGCCCAATGTGATATATTTCATAATACGGTCTCTTGACTGACGATTATTTCCTATATAAGGTAAAAAAAAGGGAATGAAAAGATAGAACATCATGAAATAACGATATTGACTTAAGGGCTGATTAAACAAAGCTAATACCGTTAATGTCAGAAATAATAATATATTGAATATAAACATTTCTGTGACATTTAAAGTATTTCTTTCTAACCAAAGTTTCTTATATAAAACAAATAAAATAGGGAGCAATATTATCAATGTACGTGGATGCATAAAGTTCATTGCTCCAGCTGAATCTTGCTGTCCAACACCTGCAGAGAACCTTGTTATGCTATATGTCAAGGCATTGCTATCTGTAACTTCCATAGAACCGATTAACTTAGGACCTAGGATGATGAACAATATAAATCCTAAACTCATTATTAGTAGTGTATTGCGGGATAATTTACTTCGTAACGGTTTATATAATAAAAATGGTATATATAAAATATTCGAAGCATGAGTAAAAACGGACATAGCAGCAAGGGTATATGTCTTTATTGTCATTTTCCCATATCGCGAATAATAGCCAATGACATACATCATAATAGCCTGTCCCAAAAATTGTTTTTGTATATGTATCATTAAATTAAAATACATATAATAAAATACCATTGATAGTGCGCCACATATTAAAGGAATTTTAGGCTTTTGTAACTTAGTTGAGAAATGATATAACCCCATAAGTACTGCCAGTATTTCTATGAAAGAGTATATAAATATGAAACACGGATATCGACCAAACGTTAAATAATATCCAAGAAAATTGTATATTCCGTTCATAAATTCACCGGAAATATTGGTTCGAGTCGGGTCAATGGAATATCCAATGCCATATATATATATCAATGATTTATAGAAACCGATTATAGGTACATTGTGGTAAGCTACATAGTAGTTAACTTGATCACCACTTGGTTGTTTTGTTGCATTAATGGCACTAATGTATAGTGCTATACATGCAAAGAAAGCATAATAGTCCGTTTTAGAATTATTTCTCTTTCTTGTTACATGAATAATAGCCATAGGTAACCCTATTAACGGGGGTAATAATGACATTATGAACATCATACCTATGACTGCTCCCCAATTTACATCTTCTTCTTGGTGGATAGATGGAAGGAGACTTTGTTTGTTAATCATAAATCGTTTTTTCTTAAGCTATGAAAATTTTACTCCATTTTACACTCAATAGAAGCCTGATTTTAGAATATAGGCGATGGATTTTTACCAATTGACGTGAATACGGTTTATGTTTAACGACATAATGAAATATGAATGACCCCTGCTTTATTTTCCAAGAACGATATTTATTATCTGATTTTCCATAATTCATAAAATAAGTTATGATCATATTACTCAATAATCTATTTATATAAGGTAGATTTTGAGATGGTATTAAATCTGCTATTATTAATTGCATGTCAGTTCGATAATCTTGATGCCTATTTGTGGCAGTACCGGTATATTTTCGATAATAATATACGAATGCATTCACATATATATTGTGTTCGCTATACATTAAGTAGTTCATGATAAAATCCGCATCTTCCATCAAACGGCAATGGGGTATGAATCGAATATGATATTTGCGAATTACATCCATACTAAATAAGCATGTCCACAAAAAGTATTCTTCCATCAGTATTTTGCGATCAAAATCATTGGCATTTAATGTTTTTCCAGCAAATTTGCGACGTAATAAATGCTTTTTGTTAGCAAATAATGGTTTACCGTATTTGTCAATTGCTTGATAATCAGCTTTTACTATTGTTGCTCCATACGTCACTGCGGCACATACCATTATTTCAAGTGCATTAGGACTTACTATATCATCCGCATCAATAAAATATACAAATTGACCATTAACAGTTTCTAATGCAACATTACGTGCTATACTTACTCCCTCATTGGCTTTGGTTATGAGCTGTATACGATGTTCTTTTGCTACAAACTCTTGTATAATTTTCTTACTATCATCAGTGCTTCCATCATCTACCACTAACAATTCCCAATTCTTGTAGGTTTGAGCTAATACACTGTTTAGGCATGGATACAGAAAACGGGCAGCATTGTAAACTGGCATTACGATAGATATGAGAGGCGTATTATTCGTCATAAGGCCATAATTTAATCCGTTTCAAGATACTGCGGTATAGGTCAATTGTAGGTAGTAGATAACCACAAGGAAGAGCAGCCTTGATACGGCGGTTTCGTTCGCGTAAACGTAGTAATGGATCTGGTCTGTCCTCATAGGATAATGGCTCAAAATTACCGTATTCCAAATCTCTACATAACTTTATCCAGTTAGCGGCTACTTTTTCAAATGCGAAATTTTCTTTCATGAATGTATAAAATCCGTCTAAATCATTATCCTTTTTATGCATCTGCTTCACTATGCAATCAGCCAGTTCGTTAGGACAACGATATAATAGTCCGGTATGATAGACTGTGTTGACGAAACCACCGAATTTTATGGTGGTAATAAGCGCACCCATAGCTTGCATTTCCAGTGCGGTAATGCAAAAAGTTTCGCTTATTCCTGAAGGGTTGGGAACTCCGACCCGTGTACGTTTCAGTATGTCATTTTTTTCTGTACCCAATACACCCCAAAATTTAACAGAAGGTAATAATTTCCCATTTGTATCTATTAGATAAGGCATAAATTGCGCTTCGTAACTGGCTTCCGCTATGCCATAAGGTCCTAACTTTGCAGTGCGATCATACAATTTACCGCTGCCAATCACATTTAACCGAGCATCTGGAACCTGTTTTAAGACTTTTGGCCAAGCTTTAGCCAATAGGTGAAACCCTTTGAAATCTACAATACTGCCGATGTAAGTAACTTCATTGGGGCGGTTTATAAACGGAGGCAGACTTTCTCTTTGTTGTTCTAAATACGTAACAGGCATTCCATTGTAAATATATACAGATTTAAAAAAAGCCTTATGATCGCGATACATATTTAGTTGTTCCTTACTTACACAGATGATACGAGCAACTTTACTATCCTTGGCAAGTTTTGTTAACTGAGTCCTTGGAATGAAATTATGTGCCCATGGTAACAATTTAGTTTTGGTATTTCTAGTTGCATCAGCAATTTTGTGATATGTACAGTTTTCATATTTAAAGACAATGTAATCAGGATTTGTTTCTTTAACAAGCTCTTTGATAGAACTTGTTTTTACATATGGTTTTAAGGTGTCGCTTACTCCATGTTCATCTTCTAGCCCTAGAATAATGTTTATATCTTTTGGAGAAAGCTTATGCAAATAATGTACAGTAGCTTGAATGATATATTCTGTACCACCAATGCCTGGATTTCCTTCTTCCAAACGAGTGCAATCTATTCCTTTTAAATTTTTATTAGGTAAATAAAATACTATTTTCATGATTAGTCGTTTTTTCCTAAAAATAGTCGTCTTAACCAAATGTTTTCTGTAAAGAGTATAGACAGCAGAAATGTTAAGATAATTATTAATGCTGTTATGCTTACTGCAAGCAGAAATTCCCATCCAGACGATAATTTTAACGTGTCGCAAACGAAATAATATATAATGAAATAATGAAATACATATATGCATAAGGAATTTTTCCCCATTTCTATTATATATTTGGATATATTTGGTGCACAAATAGAATTAACATAACATAGCAAGCTAAATAGAGATAGGCATAGCACTGATTGCACCAAGGTCATTGGTATTAAATTTATGATTTGGTGATTTATGAACAAAAAGGAACATAAAAAAATAATTATACAGATTGCCGTTGTCATAGGACGATTGAGAAAATGTTCTACTATTTTGTATTTTCCTATAATATATCCCAATATAAAGAAACGATAGAAAACGAATGTAAATGAAAAAGAAAGACTTGGTGTCCAGTCATAATGTATTATTTTTGAAAGAGCAAAAGGTAGAATGAGCAATGGAATTTCCAATCATGGACTTTTAATATTTAATTTGAGTATTAACCATTGTATTCCAAAAAATAAAAGCCAACAACTCCATAAGCTCCACAAGAACCAATATCCGGCATGAAATTCATTAAATAAAAAGGGCCTAATTAAGTGGTGAGTGAAAGCATACAATAATCCCACACCAAAAAAGGGAACCAACAATCTCACTGTTTTCTTTTTGAAATGATACAATGTGAGATTTGTACGGTATGCAAAATATCCTGATAGCATAAAGAAAAATGGCATGTGAAATAAATAAATAAATTTAAACATTGTACCACAATTATTTAGGCTGAATTGATATACATGTCCCAATACTACCAAAAAGATAGCAACTCCTTTCATAAAATCTATATGTTGTAATCGTTGCATTGTTATTTGTGCTGTTGTAGCTTGACAATGAACCATATGTAAAATGGTTGGAAAAATCTTGGTAATTTAAGGGCAATGTTCCATGTGCGATAATATTTAGGTATATTAGGAGCACATATATTGAAAAAGGGTGATGGCCATGTATGCTTATGCAATAAGTCTATTGTTTGTGATATTTTCCTAAAGCTATAAAAATCAATCAGTAAAGTGTATAGGATTATTACTTGACGCATATAAATTATATAGATATCAAATAAGTTCCATAGTTGTGGACGCTTTTGAATTTCGTCTTGGAATATTTGCAAGGCCACAATATTAGAGTCTACTATTTTTTGATTTTTAGAAAATGACATGATTGAATTAGGATTATCACGATAATAATACAATTCTTCATTGACAAAAGTCATACGTTGAGCATTCAAACACAATTGAAATGTCCAAGGTGCATCTTCGTTTATTATATTCTCTTTAAAATAAAGTTGATTAGATTCGATAAAATTGCGGCGAAGTAATTTACACCATGGTGCTACATTAAACCATGATTTAGCGAATGCATGAATACATTCTGCATTTGTAGTAATGTGCTTTACCGATGCTGTCAACTTTCCACCTCTATTTTGAGCATTGCCCCCTGAAGTATAGTCACATAATGTAATATCAGCGTTTGTTAGTTCTGCTTTTTCAACCAAATGTGATATACATTCTGGCAATAATTTGTCGTCACTGTCTAAACAAAAAATATAGTCGCCTGTAGCAGCTTTCATAGCAGTATTTCTAGCTACACTTACACCGCTATTATGTTCTAAACGAATGATATGGTAAGAAAATCCAGGATGTGAAGCTGTTTTAAGAATAGACTCTGCAATATCTATGCTGTTATCACCACCACAGTCGTCTACTAAAATAAATTCTAATTTCTCATAAGTCTGATTAATAACTGATTGTACACAATCAGCAATATAATCTTTTACCTTATATACAGGTGTTACTATAGAAACAGTTGGTTGTTGCATAAATAGTTCCGAAATAAAAAATTAATCACATATTTTCCTACAGACATGTTGTCTTAGTGGCGCCCAAGTTTTGTCTACGGCTACACAGATAAGGTATATAACTATTGAAAATAGAAAATAGGTTAGATAGTAAGGTATGTTAGGTAGCCATTCATATAATGGCTGAAATAACCTTTGTCCATATCTACACTCTGATAACAGATATACTGCTAATGTGTTTGCTGCAATAGTATTTACTAATTTATTACTAAAGTGTATACGCTCTATAGCAACTACCATACCGCCTGCTACAATGATATTGATAGGATTGTCGTAACTGCTTAAATAGGGGAGGATTCCCAAGTGATGAGATTCAAAAGCTACAAAAACACCTGCAAACTTGAGGCAAGCTAATATAATTGCTAAATATATGAATATTGTTTTTTGGTACTTAGTTAGATATAATTTCACCCATCTGGCTACCAGATAAATAGTTAACAATGTCATTATTCCGCCTGTACTTGCTGATTTATTGAATAATGATCCTATCATCATAAAATAAAAAAGCCCGATAATCATCAATAATTCTCGTGAAGAAAATAATTCTATTATTTTATTTATTCCAGGGGATAATGTATATATTATCGTATAAGCAAGAATGAACCACCAATTATTAAACCTTAAATCCGCAACTCCATTCCCGAAGTGCTACCTACATAAAGAGAAATGGACTTTTGATTCGTAAGATAAC
>ENA-UEPV01000844-UEPV01000844.1-human-gut-metagenome-genome-assembly--contig:-NODE-844-length-20612-cov-57.634965_pt1 | contig 20612 bp, 16 predicted proteins | sample MGYA00242942_ERZ507925 | MGnify/ENA primary metagenome ERZ507925 (study PRJEB26167, sample SAMN06115453) | human gut metagenome | host: Homo sapiens | place: China:Fujian | collected 2015-08-26... | reverse complement strand
ATTTATAATAATCTGCAACTGCGTTGCTGGCAGTCATACTACCATTTCCGATATTCCGATAATTTTCATGGACATGGAAATTGAAACCGAAATCGGAAGCACAATCCCAATACAGAATACCCGTTTCATCAGCCCAACCGTCATAACAACCAATCAAAAACTTTTCAGCATCCTTTTCTGTTTGCCAAGTTGTGCTGGGAGACAGTGCGTCATGGGGAATCGTATCCAAAAAGTCCGAACAGGAAGTCCCGACCAATGCCATCCCGGCCAGCATATATACTAATACACGTTTCATATTTTATTCTTTAATTTTAATCTTAAACAATCGTTCTTATCAGAATGTCACATTCACACCAAAAGCATGTGTCTGAGTTAACGGGAAACTGGAACCGCGTTCATCTCCGATTTCCGGATCCACATTGACAAGCATATTATGGATAGTAAACAGGTTTTCTACAGAGTAGTAGAAACGTACGTTTTCAATTCCAACCGATTTGATCACATTCTTCGGAAGTGTATAACCGAATTGCAGGTTCTTCATACGCAAATAGCTGGAATTCTGCAACCAGAATGTAGACACGACATTAGATGACAGACTCGGAGATGTTACATCATAAGCCACACGTGGCATCGTTGCATCTTTGTTTTCCGGTGTCCAAGCATCCAACCATACAGTTGCCGGATGTGAGTCATCGCCACCGAAATAGCCTGTTACTTCCTGGTTGATCAAACGATGCACGCCAGCCGCGCCCGTAAACAACATGGATAAGTCGAAGCCTTTATAAGCAGCATTCAGATTCAAACCAAACGTAAATTTAGGATCTGAAGAACCTGCAAGGACGCGGTCATCAGCCGTCATTTTACCATCACCGTCACGACGCCATCCTGCATTAATAATGGTATTGTTGTATGCCTGGATTTTTGCCATATCACGTGTTTCACTCTGACCTGAGCTGGAAAGTTTCAAGCCGTTGGTGTTCGGGCTAAACATTACGTTTCCAGCTACATCGACCACACATCCAGCTTTTACGTTTACAGCTTCTGCACCATCATATCCATTTGCAGCAAACACATTGTTAGCAATAATGGCATTTCCACCCATCAGATAAATACCATCTGACCATCCGTTGCGCAATACAGAGTTGGTAATGACATAATGTCCATTGATGTTATTGGTTGTAATCTGCGGATATGCATCATCTCCAGCGGTATATACTTCAGTTGCAGCAGCAGGAGAACCTTCTACAACCTGACCACCTGTATACTCAATGATTGTATGGTCAATCAACATTTCCTCACAAGTGGATGAAGCCACAATACCTCCCCAAAGACCTGCAAAAATATTTTCTTCTGTACGTTCATCTTCCGGAACAGAGAACAAGATAGGCTTTTCAGCAGTACCTTCACAATACAAGTTTCCGTTTACGGTAAATTCTACCGGAACATGATTAGCTCCTACTCCCGCTGTACTTACAATAATTTTCACACCTTCTTTGATTACAAGGCTTTTACCTTTGGGTACTGTGTAATGGTTAGTCAGATTTACTGTAGTATCTGCAGGCCAGACAATGATGTCGCCAGTTGTCTCTCCATTTCCACCATCGGTATTTTCATCGTTATTTCCATCATCATCGTTTCCGGGAGTCTCAGTTCCATCCCCATTTGCAATCGGGTCTTCTTCTGTACAAGCAGCCATAAAAGACAATGCTATCAGAGCCGTTCCGGCCAACAAATAATTCTTCAGTTTCATTTTGTAATAATTTAGAAATGTTAGTCAATATAGTTCTTTATCTCTTTATTATAGTTTGTATCTGATTCCCAGCATAAATGACTGTCCGTGCCATTCCTTTCGTTCTATCACATTGCCATTATTACGTTCGGAATTGACATTCTCCGTACGAGGGCCACTTTGAATAAAGCGAATCAAAGGAGTATCCAGCAAGTTAGATGCCTTGGCAAAAAGGCTGATACCGTTCTTAAAACTTTTCTCTACAGAAGCATCCAACTGCATATAGCCATCTTCCCATATATCGTCATCATACCAGTTAGAAATATCGCTCAAGCGCTTTCCGGTATAACTTCCGGCAATCTGTCCTTCCCAGCCATATTTGGTGCTTTTGAACAGCAATGACAGGTTAGCTACATGGGCAGCCTGACCAAACAACGGACGTGTCTGAGTGCATGCCTTCACATCATTTCCATCCATAATTCGCTTTTCGGTCGTAATGGAAGAATGCGTGTAAGTATAATTGGCTTTTATTCCAAACCAGTTAAAATATTTCATTACATCCACTTCTACTCCCAAGTTGGTAGCATTACCAAAATTCATCGGCTTATAATAGGTATCCTGTCCTTCGTTCAGCAATCCGTATTCAATCGGATTCTTCAGTTTCTTGTAAAACATACCCACCATGAACTGCTCGGATGATTTCGGGAAGAATTCATAACGCAAATCGAGGTTATCGGCTACCGTATGCTTCAAATCCGGATTTCCTTTTTCTTTATAATCTTCATTGATAATGCTGTAAGGAACAATCTCAAAGAAGCTGGGACGATTGATGGAACGGGCATACGAGAAACGCAGATTCGCATTTTTATGTACTCCATATTTTACATGGAAGCTCGGCAATACATCCGTATATTTCTGGTATCCTTCAGGATCTGTATTTTCTGTAGGGAACTTCAAAGTGTAACCTTGATTGGTATGTTCCACACGAACTCCGGCAATAAATTCCCATTTCTGGTATGTGTATTTCACCATTCCATACCCTGCACCAATCTTTTCAGTGGCATCATAGTTTAACGGGTCACTGATGTTACCGTATTTAAGCGGGGTAAACAAGATTTCATCGTAGTTATTCCAGTCCTCTCCCTGATACTGCGGATCTTTCACTCCCGTAGCAGAGTTAAAAGTATATTCATTGAAAAAGCTGTCACGTTTCTTATCACGGTACATACCTCCTACTGAGAAGTCGAATACAGAACCTCCATCCAGTTTCAACTTATACATCAAATCAAGGTATCCTGCCTTGTCCTTATCGGAGTTATGTTCCCAACGGCGGATTGCTGCTCCAGAAGTCTGTACATGATTACCCAGAAAAAAGATTTCCGCATTATCCGGTGTTTCACTGTATGCCTTTGAAAGTACAGCCGACCAATTCAAACGAAGCACACCGCCTTCCAGAAAGGCATGCTCACCTTTCAGCGTGGAATTGATAATATACTGATGATTCCACTTCATACGTACAGCTCCTTCCTTATCGTCATGCCCGTCACGTACTTCTGTTTCTCTCATATCCATATATCCATTATACCAGGTCAGTTTATGATTGGCATTGATATGATAATCCAGCTTGGCATGTGCCCCGATACGAGTCTGTTGCGAAGAATAATTTCGGTATTCGATACCATTATGGGCTGTTCCCGGCTGATAATACAGCTGGCTTTCTTTTCCTCTATACGTATTCAGGTAACTACCTGCCAGCATCACACCCAATTTATTGTTAAAGAAGCGGTCACCGTAAGATAATCCGGCAGTCAAATCGGGCAATGGTTTGTTCCATTTCATCAGCAGATTATCTGTCGTAAAGTTATCCATTGTCACACGGCTGTCTTCCGGCATGCCCATCTGCTCGTAAGGAGATTTCTTCACAATCGCTCCATGATTGAACGACTGGAAATCGCGGTCAAAATACATTGCATTGTAACCGGTTGACAGATTCGCTGTAAACTGACGTTCAGAAGGCGCATCCTTCATAATCAGATTAACAGCTCCACCGATTCCGTCACCCTCCATGTTGGCAGTCAAAGATTTGGTCACTTCCAGACGGTCCAACATTTCTGACGGGAAAATATCCAGTGGCACAAAACGGTTCTTGTTGTCCGGACTCGGAATTTTTACTCCGTTTACCAAGGTATAGTTGTAGCGCTTATCCATACCACGAAGAATCGCATACTGTCCCTCACCGCTACTGTTACGTTCAATTGTCACACCAGACATTCGCTGAATCACGTTGGCTACCGTAATATCCGGAGAAAGCTCTATCGCCTTCGCACTCATCACATTCACCACGTTCATAGCCTGACGTTCAATACCTCTTGCACCAGCTTCCGTTCTTCCCGGATTAGAAGCTACCACCACCACTTCATCCAAAGCGACATCGTCACTTTTCAAAGGAATTACAATTTCTTTCTTATCTGCTGCTATGCTGACTTCATATTTTTTATAGCCCACATAAGAACAGACCAGCGTATATTTGTCTCTGTTCACCGACAGATTAAAACTTCCGTCCAATCCGGTTACCGTTCCTTTTCCTGGGTCTTCCTTTACAATCACCGATGCACCTATAATCTCCTCTCCAGTCTGTGCATCCTTAATTTTACCTTTTATCACACCAGCTTGAACTCCAGCCGACATCAGTGATAACAATACCAATACAATCTTAAATTTCATTTGCTTTCCTTATTTGCCGCAAAAGTATCCCGTATGATTTTCATAGGTATTGCATAGAGATTTCTATTGTGTTACATTTACGCCCAATATCCTTTACAATAAAAAGAGGTACTTTCAGGTCCAGCCCGCAAATACCTCTTTTTACAAACATATTACAAATACGATTATTTATCCTTACTTTCTGGAAGGGAAATTCCTTTTACAACCCGCTTCCAGTATTCCCTTACATCGTTCCAATGATAATAAGGTGAGACATCTGTCTGCAAAGGGAGTGCGACTTCACGCTCATTCAGCAGCAATTTCACCAAAATATCCTGACTGCCTCGTTTTCGATAGAAAATAAGCTGAACATTACCACACATCGGAATCAGGCGATAAGTGCGATATGTATCCGCTATTTTATTCCAATCGGCAGTTTCCTTTTGCAGTGCGTTCATTCCCATCAGCGTGGCCAATGGAGCCAGATTCGTATCATGCCCGTAACGTAACGTCACTGCATTTTTCCGGGAAGCAATTACCGTATCGGCTGTTTCGATGAAATTATTCAGCAGATTTCGTTCCAGTTTATACATGCACGCATCGCTCAACGGAGAAGGCCCTTTTTCGTAATACCATTCAAAATTATTCCGCTGCCACAAATCATACTGTTCTTCGGGAGTAAATAAAAAAGAAAGATCCGGTTGGTTGTAACTACTTTGACTGATGCCATGAAGTTCGAACAAATCCATCATCAGTTTCACGGCATCCACATGCTTTTCCACGTAAACAGAGTCACGGAACATCTGTTTCATCAATCGCTCCGGATGTACATACACACTGTCGGCAGCACGATACACGGAATCCACATTCTCCAAATGCTGTGCTTCATACAAGGGATTCTTATACTTTATATAATAAGCATCCGCCTCACTGGTCTGTGTCGTAACATTCAGTTTAGGATTCAAGCCTTTCAATTCCACACATCCGGCAGCCATGGAAAGAAAAGCACGGGTCTTGTATGTGGAGCGTGCATCCACATGCGTACCGTCACTGAACACCTCCGGGTAACGGTGGAACATCCGGTCTATCAGCTCCCGATGCTGCTGCGCTCCTTTCGGAGTCAACTCTCCATAACGCCCCTCTGCCTCCTGGGCCAGAGAAGCCACCACCTTCAGCACACACTTTCCATCAGGAGTCAATACTCCCTCCTCGTCTGCTTCAAGAAGGAGTGACAACGGCGCGGCATACTTCTTCTCTTTTGTAAGATACCGGGAACCATGCCGGGCAAACATGGATATATAAAAAGGTTCATACCCCGCAGGAGCCGGAGTCAACTTCTCCTCCGGAGCCTGATAAGCATAATATTTTCCTGCAGCCAATGCCGGATTCTTTCCAATCTCCTCACGTGCACTTTGTCCCTGCATCCACAAAGGAAAAGCCAGGAACAGCACAATCCATCCTCTTTTCTTCATATATTTTCCAAATTTTAGGTGTGAAGTTACACCATTACTCCACTTAATCCCCTCTTATGTAGCTTGGAAAATCATAAAAATACTTTCCATGAAACAGAAATGAAATCCTCTTGTCACTGCTTTGAGAAATCGGCTACTTTGCTTCGATGCTGACAATTTCCTGCAAGATGCTTACCGCACTCTTCACATCTGTCACTTTCGATACCACCATGCTGCGACGCCCGTTCTGCTCTCTCAGATTACAATAACGAGGATTCTTGGCCATGTATTCAATAAACTTGCCAAAAGCCACACTCTGATAATACGGACTGTCCAGGTTGCTGACGAAGTAGAGCGTCATCCGTTCTGCCTTCAATACCACTTTTTCTACGCCCAAACGCTTGGCCAGACGTCTCAACGGAACAATACGCAGCAACTCTTCACCTTCTGGCGGTATTTTTCCGAAACGGTCAACCAGCTTGGCCTTAAAGGTTTCCACATCCTTATCCAGTTCAAGCTTATCCAGTTCACGATACAGCAACATTCGCTCACTGCTGCTCGGAATGTACTCATTCGGGAAGAGCAACTCCAGGTCACTTTCCACCGTACATTCATCCACAAACTCCTCTCCGCTGATTTTTTCTTCACCCGCTTTGATTTCCTCGGCATACAAATCAGCAAATTCCTCATTTTTCAGTTCAGTAACCGCTTCATCCAGAATCTTCTGATAAGTTTCATATCCCAAGTCTGCAATAAAACCACTCTGTTCTGCCCCCAACATATTTCCAGCTCCACGGATATCCAAATCCTGCATGGCAATGTGAATGCCACTGCCCAAATCACTGAAATTCTCAATGGCCTGCAAACGGCGTCTGGCTTCCGGTGTAAGCGACGACAAAGGTGGTGCCAGCAAATAGCAGAATGCTTTCTTATTGCCTCGTCCCACTCGTCCGCGCATCTGGTGCAAGTCGCTCAATCCAAAATTCTGCGCCTGATTGATAATGATGGTGTTGGCATTAGGGATGTCAATTCCACTCTCAATAATCGTCGTGGCCAACAATACATCATAATCATAATTGACAAAGTCGAAGATAATCTTCTCCAGTTCTTCCGGCTGCATCTGTCCATGCCCGATACATACCCGACAATCCGGTATATTCCGCAGAATCATCGCCTTCAGCTCCACCAGATTCTGAATGCGGTTGTTCACAAAGAAAACCTGCCCGTTGCGGCTCATTTCAAAATTGATGGCTTCGGATATAATTTCTTCATTGAATGTATGCACTTCTGTCTGAATAGGGTAACGGTTGGGAGGAGGCGTCTGGATGACAGACAAGTCTCTGGCCCCCATCAAAGAGAACTGAAGGGTACGCGGAATAGGAGTCGCCGTCAATGTCAGCGTATCTACATTGACCTTCAACTGGCGAAGCTTTTCCTTCACGCTTACACCGAACTTCTGCTCCTCGTCAATGATAAGCAGACCCAAATCCTTGAATTTGACACTTTTGCCAATAATCTTATGCGTACCGATAAGGATATTGATTTTTCCGTCGGCCAACTCTTTCAGAATACGGCTTGTATCCTTTGCCGTACGTGCCCGGCTCAGGTATTCCACCTTACAAGGCATATCCTCCAGACGTTTCTTGAAAGTCTGGAAGTGCTGGTAAGCCAGTACCGTAGTCGGCACCAGCACCGCTACCTGCTTGTTGTCAGTCACTGCCTTAAATGCAGCACGGATAGCGACCTCCGTCTTACCAAAACCCACGTCACCACAGACGAGACGGTCCATCGGCTTATCACTCTCCATGTCCGCCTTTACTTCCTGAGTAGCCTTCAACTGGTCCGGAGTATCTTCATACAAGAAACTGGCCTCCAGTTCGTGCTGTAAAAAGCTGTCCGGGCTATATTTAAACCCTTTCTCCTGTTTACGCTGAGAATAAAGTTTAATCAAATCACGGGCAATATCCTTAATTTTCGTCTTCGTCCGTTCCTTGATTTTTTCCCATGCTCCTGTGCCCAGCTTACTGATACGGGGTTGTTCTCCTTCTTTTCCTTTGTACTTGGAAATTTTATGTAATGAATGAATGGATACAAACACCACATCCTCATTCTGGTATACCAGTTTGATGACCTCCTGCGTAGTGTTTCCGTTCGGAATACGCACCAGGCCTGCAAAGCGCCCGATACCGTGGTCGATATGTACCACATAATCGCCCGGTTCAAACATGTTCAGTTCCTTGAGCGACAATGCCACTTTTCCGCTACGTGCCTTGTCACTGCGAAGGTTGTATTTATGGAATCGGTCAAAAATCTGATGGTCCGTGAACACACAAACCCGCAACGCATGGTCCACAAACCCTTCATGCAACGTACGGTCTACTGGTTCAAAGGTAATGTCATCGCCTCTTTCCTTGAATATATCTTTCAGACGTTCCGTTTGCTTCATGCTGTCTGAACAAATATACAGACGATATTTCCGTTGCAGGAAATCGGTGAAAGAACTTGCTACCAAATCAAAATTCTTGTGGAAAATTGGTTGTACGGAGGTCTCGAACGACAAGCGTGCCTGCGGAGTTCCTAAGGCTTTATGTCCGAAATCTACCCGGAAGAAATCAAGGGCACGCACCGTGAACTCGGCTCCGTCAATCAGTTTTTTGGACAAATTCATCAGTTCCGTCTGCTCGCCTTCATATGCTTTCAGTGCCTGAGGAGAAACCGCCTCATCGTGTACGACCTGAATGCGTTCACGCACCCAAAGCAAATCTTTTACCCACAGCGTAGCGTCTTTATCCACGAAATCCAGAAAACAAATATCCGCTCCTTCCGTTCCTGAAAGTTCAGGTACAATACAGATAGAATCTTTCTTTTCTTTTGACAACTGAGTCTCTACTTCAAACGTACGCAAACTATCAATTTCATCTCCGAAAAAGTCAATTCGGTACGGATATTCCGATGCAAAAGAATACACATCAAGAATGCTGCCGCGTAAGGCGAACTGCCCCGGCTCATAGACATAGTCCACATGCTCAAACCCATACTTGGAAAGCGTCTCCATCAGTTTGACCGTATCTTCCTGCTGTCCCACTTTCAAAGTCAGCATCGCATCCGAGAGTCGTTTCCGTGAAACCACTTTCTCTGCCAAAGCTTCCGGATAAGTGACTACCGTGACCGGCTTCTTCTGCTCCAGTCTGCTCAGCACTTCCGTGCGAAGAATTTCATTGGCTGCATCTTTCTGTCCGTATTTGATGGCACGACGGTAAGAAGACGGGAAAAATAGAATATCAGCCTCTCCGTCCACCTGCACCAGGTCATGATAAAAATACCCGGCTTCCTCCAAATCATTCAGTATAAACACATGAATTCCCGGCATCGTCTTGACCGATACCGAAGCAAACAAGGAAGCACACGAGCCGTGCATACCTTCCAAATAAACAGTCTTTATATCCTTATTTTTACGTAAAGAAGCCAAGCCTGCCACATTAGGATGCTTGGCATATACCTCTTGAAGCTCTTTTATACTCATTGTCTCATCAATAGATGCTGCAAAAATAAACAATCTCGTTTAAATATGCGCACAAAAAACAAAGAATACCGCAGCAACTCTTCCTTAAAATTTGAAGCAGATGCTTCCGTACGGCAAACAATTTCCTCTCCAGTGCACGGAATAAAAACTCAAAATATCCTCTTCGGAAGGGTTTCCCACGACATTATACACGCCCAGACGAAGCAACAGCAATTTCTCACCGAATGATTTCCGGTAAGAATAGCCCACATCTACCCGGTAGTTCAGCGGCTCACGCTTTTCACGAAAATCGTCCACCGACAAAGGCTCATAATCTTCATTCAAGAACCGGACTTTTCCGGAACGCAACATCCCTCCAACAGAGAAAGAAGAACGAGTCGTCAGCTGATACGACAAAGCTCCTCCCAACTGATGAGGTACATCGTACAAAGAGGGCACCTTCCCTTTTTCCGGCAATTCACCAAACCACTCCCGGCTTCGAGAGTAAGCATACGACAGTTGCAGGCTCCAACGCTTCCAGTGCTGATACAAATATCCCTTTACCCCATAACTGTCTCCATTTCCTACCATCAAGTATTTCTGCCAGCTCTCATCTTCAACCCACGTGTCCGGGCGCAAGGCCAGCACATTCCGTCTTGTCTTATAGTACACAGAGACTTCACACTATCCCGAATCCATAAAATGTTTCCAACCCATCTCATAATGCTCGGAAGAGCGAGGCTTGAAACCGTCAATGCTGGGCATTCTGAAATCTGTGGGTAAAGAGAAGCTGTCGAAACGAAGGAAATGATAAAACTGCTCCATCTTCGAAAAGTTCAGATAAAGCAGATTTCTTTCCGACGGGAAGTATTTCACCGACAGACGTGACTGAATACTATAGTACGACCGGTGGTGCTGTGGGCAATAGGCCACTCCATGCACACCCACCTGCACTGAGAATTCTGGAGAAATGCGCAACAGGTTATCATAATAAATCGACACCTGATTCACCGGCTCATGCCGTACCCGCATCTCTTCACCTTGCGACACCAAATCGTAGACTTCATACGCATATTTCACTCCCCAGCGCGCATGATAAAGATTCTCCAGCGAATAGCTAAAATCCGTCGTCACGTTATTTCCCAGTCTTCCCTTCTGCGTGGCAAACGAGAGCTGATAAGCCTGATTGTCCCAACGCAACACTGACACATTTTCTCCGTTTCCCTCGATGGGTAAATGAAAATCATCCCGGGCACCGTAGGCCAGAAAATTCATCATGGTAACAGGAGACAAGTTATACGATAACTTGGCATTATAATCATAAGTAGAGTGATTCAAACGATTTTCCTCCGACAAAAGACTGTCAAAGAAATCCAGCCAGCTTCTACGTGCACCAACCATGTACGATAGTTTATTCTTGATAATCGGTCCCTCAAGCATGACGGAGGCAGCCGGCATGTCCAACGTCAATGTACGTACATGCTCCTTTTTATTTCCTTCTTTCAAATTGACTTCCGTGACCGACGAAATACGCCCCTCCAGAGGAGTCGGGAAAAAACCTTTATGAAAGACCATATTCTTCACGGCATCTCCATTGAACACAGGTAAAAGCGAACTGAAATGTCCGGGATGAAAAACCGGCACGCCATCCAGCAGTAGCTGATTTTCATCATATCCTCCTCCATCAACCATAAAATTCTGGCCAGCCAAGGAAGAAGTCCCCCCGGCAGAATCCATATCTGTGAAAACAAATCACCTCCACTAAAAGCCAGCAAGTTGGATGGAGTCAGTTCTCCCAATTCATTTTCCCGTTTACCCGACTCCACGGTAACTTCTTCTATCTCAAACAACAACGGTTTCAGACAAGTACGCACAAAGCAATCTCTCGTTACCCTAACCGACTGTGACTGCGGAGCATAGCCCATATAAGAAGTTTTCAACGTGTATGTTCCTTCGGGTACATGCAAACGGAAAATACCTTTCCCGTTCGAAATAGTCTTCCATTGTTTTCCATCTTTATCCTCCAATGTAACGACCGCCCCATACAAACGTTCTTCGCTGTCCTCTTCGGACACCGTACCGCTGACATCATAACTTTCAATCTTCCGTGCATGAATCACCAGCTTCCGAGGAGGTACTACAGCAATTTTCATCTGATAACCGGAGAGAATGCGACGCACAAGTGTCTCCACAGTCATTTTTCCCCCATGCTCTATCCGGCATACATCCCCCAGTTCCATCTGTGCCGGATTATATGACAATACGATTCCCGTACTTTTTTCAATCCATTCAAACCACTGCAATACGGTAGCGGAAGAGGAGCTCACCTGTATCCACTCTTCCGCTACCGTATTCGCTGATTTGACTTCCTGTCCCCATGCTTCCGGCCGTACTATCACGCACATCCACAGCAAGAGGAACAGCCATTTACTTTTCATATAATCTGTAATGTTTTCCTTTCACCAATGTCTCGCATTTACATCCACAAAGAAAAGCCAGTTCTCCGGCTATGTCCGGTTTTCCAGGCGCGGCTCATTTTTTTGCCAGGCCTTACCCGCATCAAAATGAATTTCTGCAGAAGTCTCCATCGGAGTATTCATCAATCTGCGCATCTGCTCAAATTCCTGTTGATGCGACGCAATCCATGCATCCAGTTCCTGTTGCTGAACAAGACTCAGCGTTTCACCCGTAAAATAGCGGGCCAGTAGTTGGTTGATATCTTCCTTGTTACTCATAGTCTTATTCACAATTTATAATAATGGACAATATAATGACAGCCACTGTCACCAGCAGTGCTCCATGCTCTGACACTTCCAGTTTTTCAGCAATTTCACGATATTTCAGTCCATGGAGTTTAGCCAGCAAAAAAACTTCCCGGCATCTGGCAGGTAGAGTATCTGGCGCCGATTCCATTATATTCTGAAGGGTTTTACCTTCTTCAGGACCTTCGTCCGGCATGCAACTGGCAGAAGCCGGATATGCGTCTATCGACACCGTATCATCCCTACGCTTCCGCAGAAAGGATACACAACTGTTTCTCACGGAAGTCGTCATATAAGCAGCAAACTCCTTTTCAGGCATACTATCCAAACGCTTGTTTCATACGCTGATAAACAGTTCCTGCACAATATCTTCCGCATCATCCTGGTCAGAAACATATCCATAGGCTATACAGCACAGCCTTGAATAATGTTCCTGAAACCGAGATTTGAATATGTCCTTTCTATCGGCACTCATTATCATGATTCTGTCAATACAAATAATCAGAATTTCAAACTTACACCTGCTGTCAAGAAGCCTTTATTTCCTAATCCTGCTTCTACAAAACCACCAATCCGGTCATTTCCTACTCGCAAGGCTATCGGATTTACCTGGTAGGCAAAAGAAGTGCTCAAATCGGCTTTCTTTGCGGCTTTTTTTCCTGTTTCCGTCAAAACTGTTTCTTTGTGACGACTCAGGTTTACACCGGCTGCCGCTGTTCCATATAATTCAAACAAGCCTCTTTTATAATATACAAATTCAGCAGCAGGAAGAACCAGGAAGTTTACATTGCTTTCTTTCAATGAAGGAGTCTGCTCACCCGCCAATGTCAACTTACTGCTGGAAGTAGAAAAGCCCAAATCAGTTCCTACCTTGAAAAGCCCTAAAGAATAGCGATAGCCAAAGCCATATACCAGACTGTAATTTTCATCGGTCCGCTTGCTTCCTGTCACTGCATCAACTAATCCCATTCCCAGTATATCTACCGTACCCTGAGTCAACCCGTCACTGACAGACAAACGTATTTCGTGTTTATTTTCAGAAGGAGTAAAACCCTGTCCTTTTACCAGATTTGTACTTGCCAACATACACAAAGAATAAAGCAATCAATTGAATTTTCATAATGTCTAGTTTTTTTAGTTTTAAAAAGTCTTACGTTTAATTCTCTGTTGTTTCACCCGGCCTGGTGGTTTTGTCTTCATAACGCAGTTCTTAGGTAAAACCCCTATCCGAAAAATCATTTTTTTTGAAAAAAAATCTCCACATCCCATTAAACACCTGATAATGAAGCATAAATAAAAAAACATCTGTAACTGATTTTTTTCATTTATCAATATTCTACCGACAAAAAGTGAGAAATAATTATTACTTTTGTCTACAGGAAAAAGTTTTTTACTAAGGTATTTTTCTGATTGTATTTTATAAGACTTCTGAAACGACATCATGCATAAGGAAATCATTCAACTGTTAAACGAGAAAAGATTAAAAGAAGCGTTTACCCAAATTAAGGAATCGGCAAACACGCTTAATAACTGGGAACTAAAGTCACAGGTTGAAACCCAACAGACGACTTATGAATATATGCTTCAATACATGGCAATGGGCACACAAGACCCACAACGTGAAACAATTTATAACCAGTTGCTTTGCAAGGGATATGAACTGGCTGACAAGACTTATTTCCTGAAAGACTGGGAAAAAGCGTATGGCTATTTTGCCGATAAATTCCGTAAATTTTCTCAAACTCCTCCACACTCATTCAAGGAAATCGGCTTCATGCTGGAAGCAGCTAAGCACACGTCTGCCACTCCCCAAAACACAGAGGAAGAAGAAGCTCAAAAATTACAATGCTACACGCTTCACAAAAATACAGTCGATGAATTATTCAATAAGATATGGGTATCTACACAATGGAGTGAAGAAGACTATCAGGAAGCCCGTGAACTTCTACTTTCTCCGTCTATGGCCACCAACGACAAAGCAGTAATGATGAGTGCCGTCACGCTCAATCTGCTTCAGCTCTTTGACAGCCGAAAATTCCTGCTGTTACTCACAGCCTATCAGCAAACCCAAGAACCGGCTGTTACCCAGCGGGCATTGACAGGAATTGCTCTTGCCACCTATTTCCAGACTGACCGGATTAAACTCTATCCGGAACTGGTTTCTGCCTTGAAGCTGATGGAAGATGACCCTACAGCATTGAAACAATTGCACGATATACAGATTATTTTCCTTCTTTCACGCGAAACGGAGAAAATAGATAAAAAAATGAGGGAGGAGATTATTCCCCAAATGATGCGCAATCCCAATCTCAGAAATTCAGAGTCAAAAGTCATTGAGATAGAAGACATCGAAGACCTCAATCCGGAATGGCAGAAAGACATGGAACAAATAAACAGCCACATTCGTGAATTGGGAGAGCTGCAAATGGAAGGAGCTGATACCTACATGACTGCCTTTTCACAACTCAAGACCTTCCCGTTCTTTCAGGAAGCAGCCCACTGGTTTTACCTGTTCAGCATGAAAGTGCCCGATTTATACCAGATTTTCAAAGACAAGGAATTCAATGAAAAATCGTTGTTCGGACTCATGATTAACTCACAGATGTTCTGCGATTCCGATAAATTCTCTTTCTGTCTGGCCATGCAGTCGTTGCCTCATGACCAGCAGACATTCATGCGTTCGCACATGAAAGGAGAAGAATTGATTCCCAAGGAACTGGAAACAAGTGAAAATCCGGAAGAACAGAAAATCAATGCCATACAACGGCAATATATCCACAATTTATACCGGTTTTATAAATTATGGAGATTCAAACAGGAAATGCAAGACATTTTCCGTGAAAAACTGGACTTCTGGAACAACACCTTGCTCCGCCCCTTGATACTGAAAGGAACGTATCATAACCAGATTGCCGGATATCTTTTTTCAAAGGGATACATGCAAGAAGCTGCCGAACTTTATGAAAGCCTGGCTCAACAAGATCCGGCAAATGCAGAAACCTGGCAAAAACTAGGATTCGCCTACCAGAAAAACAAGCTTTATGATAAAGCGGTAAAAGCATACGTGCAGGCAGACGCACTAAAGGCCAACCATTTATGGACACTCAAGCATCTGGCACAGTGTCACAAACTGTCGGGTAATTACTCTCAAGCTGCTTTCTGCTTTCAGAAAGTGCTTGAGTTCGATCCAGACAACCTGCACATCCTGATGCAAACCGGACAATGCCTTGCGGCACTGAAGAATTATCCGGAGGCCATTAAGGTTTTCTATAAGGTGGAATTTCTGGAAACACATCCGGAAAAGGCACGGCGTGCCATCGGATGGTGCTACTTCATGTCCGGGAAGTACGAAGAAGCTGTCCGGATGTATGAAAAGTTGCTCGCTCTGGAAAACCCACAAGCCAATGACTGGCTAAACTCAGGCCACATGTATCTGGCTATGGGGAATATACCTCAGGCACTAATTCACTACCGGAAAGCGGAAACAGCCTGCAAATCGGACGAGGAGTTCATCTCACAGTTTCTGGCCGACAAAGATGCGCTGACAGCACAGGGTCTGTCAGAAAGTCAGGTTTACCTGATGGCCGATATCCTGCGCCAGAAATAACAGCACATAAGACATACCAATAGAAACAAGTCCGATAAAGCTTATCACCCTACCGGACTTGTTTCTATTTTTTTGATATAAGCCAATGCAGCTCCTATGGCCGTCTGATATTCCGCATTTGCTGGAATGATAAAACGCACATCATACATCTGCGCAATGGTATCGAAAACCGGACGGCATTGAAGCAATTGTGTCAGATTGCCAATCAGCACAAAATCACGGATTCCCATTTCCAATGCTGAAAGTACGGCTGCCTGCCCGATGGACTGCAATACCATGTGCATCAAGCCCAAAGCCAAATCTTCGGGAGATACATTGTTATCTAATTTTCCCAACAAGGAAGCCGTGGCATCAAGCGGCAATCCGGGCAAGGAAGTCTGACAAATATCTTGAATCTGTAAGTCCACGTTCTGCAAATTACCTTTTCCAGCCAGTTCTGACACCCACAGAATGTCCTGCGTATGCAACAACAGACGCGACAATCCCATCAGTGTACCTCCCCCGATACCGATTCCGCCCACATGGCGAATCACATCGTGTTCCACTTTCACAAAGGAAGTACCCGTTCCCATACTCACCACCATGAGCCGGTCCAGCCCCGTGGCATACTGGGCACTCAGGCCGTTGGCGATAAATTCATCCGTACGAGCCGTAGGCAGACCGTACAAGGGCTGCTGAATGTATGAACTTCCCACTCCGGTCAGCATTACCTGCTCCACCTCCGAAAGCTGGATGGAATGGTCGTATATATATTTTCCGAATGCACCAAACAACGAAGTGACAGGGTCCTTGGCAGTCACAAACATCGGATGCTTTATTTCACCGTCTTTCACCCCGACAATCTTGGTGGTACTTCCTCCCACATCTATTCCTATTATCATAACTTAAAAGATTTTGCTATTTTTACAATATGGGCGCAAGTCTACAAACTTTTTTCGGGAAAGCAGACACTTCTGTTACTTTTTTATAAAAATTTGAAAGCCTTTCCCTATGTAGCCCACTTTCGAATGAAAAGACACTTTGCTTTTTTTGCAAAGTTCCGAAAAGAAAAACGCTTATTTTCAAGCCTTTTCAAGAGTACCTAAACGCATGTTCCCAAACGTCCAAGCGTTTTAAATCAAACGCACTTACGTTTGATTCAAAATGTACTTGTGTTTCAACTAAAACACTTAGGCGTTTGCTCTTAAACGCACTTGCGTTTTTGGAAAGAAAAATTCGGAGCACGAAAAGGAATCACATTTTTATTTCTATCTTTGCAAAGATATAAATGAAACACCATGCAGACAAGTGACAGTATTGTGATTATTCCTACTTACAATGAGAAGGAAAACATCGAAAATATAATCCGGGCGGTATTCGGACTTGAGAAAACATTCCACATTCTAGTCATCGAAGATAACTCTCCCGACGGAACAGCCGACATCGTACGCCGTCTCCAAAAAGAGTTTCCCGAACGTTTGTTTATGATTGAACGAAAAGGCAAACTTGGGCTGGGAACTGCTTATATTACCGGCTTCAAATGGTCTATCGAAAAGGGATACGACTACATCTTTGAAATGGATGCCGACTTCAGCCATAACCCCAATGACCTGCCAAGACTTTACAAAGCTTGCCATGAAGAGGGAGCTGATGTATCCATCGGTTCACGCTACGTAAGTGGAGTAAATGTGGTCAACTGGCCCATGGGAAGAGTACTGATGTCCTACTTTGCTTCTAAATATGTGCGGTTCATTACCGGACTGCCCATTCATGACACCACTGCCGGCTTTGTATGTTACCGCCGTAAAGTACTTGAGACCATCCACCTGGACCATATCCGCTTCAAAGGGTATGCTTTCCAAATTGAAATGAAATTTACCGCTTACAAATGCGGTTTCCATATTACAGAAGTACCTGTTATCTTTATCAACCGCGAATTAGGTACTTCCAAAATGAACAGCAGCATCTTTGGGGAGGCCGTATTCGGTGTCATCCAACTGAAATGGGACAGCTGGCTCAAGAAATATCCCAAACATGCTAATTAAAAAGTACTTATGAAACGTACGTGGATACATCATGCAATCATCGTAAATGAAGGACGCCGTTTTGCCGGTTCTGTGGTGATTGAAGGAGAAAAGATACAAGAGGTCATTGAAGGAGACGGCAAACCCGCTGCCGACTGTGAAGAAGAAATTGATGCACAAGGATGCTTTCTGCTGCCAGGAGTGATAGATGACCATGTGCATTTCCGCGATCCGGGACTTACTCACAAAGCAGACATGGCTACCGAAACAGCTGCGGCTGCGGCTGGAGGAGTAACTTCGTTCATGGATATGCCGAACTGCAACCCTCAGACTACCACACTCGAAGCACTGGACAATAAATTCCAGGATGCAGCCACTAAATGCATTGTCAACTATTCTTTCTATTTTGGGGCTACGAACAACAATGCCGACCAACTGAAAGCATTGGACAAAACACACGTATGCGGTGTGAAACTGTTTATGGGAGCCAGCACCGGGAATATGCTGGTCGACCGCATGGAAGCCTTGAAAAAAATATTCTCTGAGGCAGGTATGCTGATTGCGACTCACTGTGAAGACCAGCAGATTATCCGCGAAAATACCGAACGTTTCAAACAGCAATATGGCGAAGATCTGGACATTTCTTTCCATCCGCTGATACGCAGCGAGGAAGCCTGTTACCATTCTTCGGCACTCGCCGTACAGTTGGCGAAAGAAACAGGTGCCCGCCTGCACATACTTCACATCAGCACGGCACGTGAATTGGGCCTGTTAGAAGACCGCCCGCTCCAAGAAAAGAAAATTACGGCAGAAGCCTGCGTATCGCACCTTATGTTCTGCGATGAAGACTATGCGCAACTAGGGGCACGCATCAAGTGCAATCCCAGCATCAAGACAAAAGCCGACCGTGATGCGCTGAGAAAGGCTCTGAGCACTAACCTGATCGACGTCATCGCTACCGACCATGCACCTCACCTGTTGAGTGAAAAAGAAGGAGGAGCACTGAAAGCCGTATCAGGCATGCCGACCCTGCAGTTCTCATTGGTCAGCATCTACGAACTGGTACACAAAGGTGTCCTGTCTATCGAACAGTTAGTTCAAAAAATGTGTCACGCACCGGCCCAACTTTTCCAGATTAGTAAAAGAGGATTTATCCGACCGGGGTATCAGGCCGACCTGGTACTGTTGAATCCGCACAAGGAATGGACTGTAACAACCGACTGCATTGAAAGCAAGTGTGGATGGAGTCCGATGGAAGGCCGCACCTTCCATGCACAGGTAGAAAAGACATTTGTCAACGGTACGGCAGTTTACGAGAATGGAAAAGTAAACAAAGCACACCGTGGACAAGCCCTTCGGTTTGAACGTTAAAAGAAAGCGAATGAAAACAGACATCACGACCGTCCGTTACGACATACACGACCTGGCTGAATACATCAACTGGATTTATTTTTTCCACGCATGGGGGTTTCAGCCACGCTACGCAGCCATTGCCGACATTCATGGCTGTGATGCCTGCCGCGCCGGGTGGCTGGCTTCATTTCCCGAAGCTGAACGCGCCAAAGCTGCCGAAGCCATGCAACTGCACAAAGAAGCAGTACGCATGCTGAACAAAATCGACGGGAAATACAAGGTCTATGCCATTTATCGCCTGATGGAAGCCAATGCCGAGGGCGACAACCTATGGTTAGAGGGCACTTTATTTCCTCTGCTCCGCCAGCAGACCCACGTCCGCCCCGACGACCCGTTTCTCTGCCTGAGTGACTTTGTCCGTCCCCTTTCTTCTGGTATCAAGGATACGGTAGGAGGATTCGCCACGACCATCGATCCGGCCATGGAAGAAGAATTCAGCCATGACGACTACCAGTCCTTGCTCATCAAAACACTTGGGGAAAGACTGGCAGAAGCCGCTGCTGAAAAGATACACGAAACCCTGCGCAAAGAGGTATGGGGATACGCCAAGGACGAAAAGCTGACCATGAAACAGTTGCTCAACGAAGACTATCAGGGCATACGTCCTGCTGTAGGCTATCCTTCCCTGCCCGACATATCAGTCAGTTTTCTGCTCGACAAGCTTATTGACATGAAACGCATCGGCATACATCTGACAGAGAACGGAATGATGCAACCTCATGCCTCGGTATGCGGACTGATGTTTGCCCATCCGGCTTCACGCTATTTTTCGGTTGGAAAAATAGACGAGGAACAACTCATGGACTACGCTTCCCGCCGGAATATAGATGCCGACGTACTGCGAAAATACCTCGCAGCCAATCTGCAACCCTAAAATGAATAGCAAATATGATTCTACTAAGAGTGTCACTGATATTTTTGGCCTTGTTTCTGCTACCAGACTGGTATATATACAAGACCTATTTGACCAGCCTGCACGATAAGAAGTGGAAACGTGCCTACTGGCTGCCCACCTTATTACTATTGCTCGCATTAGTAGTTTTCCTTGTTGGACATGACAGTTTACATGAATATTTCGGGACTTACCTGATTGTTGCTCTATGCTTCACTATTCCTAAAATGATATTCATGCTGACCAGTATTCTGCTGAAACTGATCAGAAGATTGATAAAGCGCCCTATTCCTCATGGATGGATTTCACTGGCACCCGCATTGTTTGCTTTCGGATATGTATTGTTTGGAGCCATTAAGGGAAAGGAAAATTTTCAAGTAAAAGAAGTTACATTCTACTCGCCCAACCTTCCGGATGCATTCGATGGCTATCGCATTCTGCAATTGTCGGACATCCACTCTGGAAGCTGGAAAGGAAATGGAAAGGCACTTCAGGAAGCCATCGATATTTGCAACCGGCAAGATGCAGACCTGGCTGTATTCACTGGCGA
>ENA-UEPV01000840-UEPV01000840.1-human-gut-metagenome-genome-assembly--contig:-NODE-840-length-20663-cov-8.615953_pt1 | contig 20663 bp, 10 predicted proteins | sample MGYA00242942_ERZ507925 | MGnify/ENA primary metagenome ERZ507925 (study PRJEB26167, sample SAMN06115453) | human gut metagenome | host: Homo sapiens | place: China:Fujian | collected 2015-08-26... | reverse complement strand
AATGAAATGACCAGCATAGCGTTAGCACGGCACCAGCATTGGATCTTGCTCATAAAAAGCCCCTTTGCGTGAAAAATGTAGAATTCTGTATGGACACTTCTGCGAAGAAGATAACACATTTTCAAATGATTTACAATGGCACTCCGTTGACCTAACAATCGCTAAAGGCAGTTCAAAACTCGTGTACATTTTGCGCTGCTGGAATCAATAAAAGCATTTTTAAAAATATTTCGATTTCTTTGGAAGAATCAGTAGCTTTCCGGCGCAAGGTGTGATATGTGTTGTGGCTACCAAAGAAAGGAGCGATGCTCATGGCAAAGAAACGCGCCAACGGCGATGGCAACATCCGCAAACGCGCAGACGGGCGTTGGGAGGGTCGCTACACAGCAGGCTACCGCTGCCTCAAAGAGCTGGCGCATACCGCAGGGTTCCCCCTCAAGTCTGTGGGAGGGCGTGAGCAAGTTTCATTATCCGCCGCGCTGTCATCGCGCCCGATTTGCCGAATCGGGTCTAAGGCTGCGTAGATCGCTCGGATGGCTTTTCCGGAATCACCTCCTTGAAGCCATCGTCGTGGCGGCGCACCTTATGCCGCTATCACGCGGGTTTTGTGCCTGCATCATGGTCTATTCAGTTTTCAACGTTCAACGAAAGGCTTCGTGGAGAATGTCCCTTCACCTATCATCTTTTTTAGGGCATTTTTGCACCCTGTTTTTGAGCTTACGGGAAAAATTTTTTGATTTTCTTCATTGCGGAGCCAATGCTTTTGGAAATGTTCTGGTGTCTGATGCCCTCAATCCGCCCAATTTCATCAACGGTCATTCCGCCAACGTAGTACATCCAAAGTCTGCGGAACTGTGTTTCCGTCAGCTTGTCCCTGATCTGAGAAACCATCGTGGAAGCCATTCTGCGCCGCTCAGATTTCTCGTGCTGGCGCTCCATAACCACATCAATGGCAGGAATGGAAAGTGCGGCTTCGGACAGGACATCAATGGACGTATTGTGTTTCCCCTCTACCACATCCTGATTGTCCTCAGTGCGGTAGTTTCCATCCGACCAAGATTTCCATTTCAGAAATTCTTCCTCGCTGGCAAAGTCCTCGCGGGTCAGGCGGACGATGACTTCATTGGCGTCCATATAAACGATGGCATCGGGGTCTTTCTTATTCAGCGCATAGATGCTTTTTCTATTAAACATTTTGTTCCTCCGTTCAGATCCGAGTGGGTAAAAAGGCCTGAACGAAGGGCGGCAGGGAGCGGCAGCCCACGGCGGAGAAGTGCCGTGAACGACAAAAAGCGCCCACACAGGCATAAAAGCCTGTATGGGCGCTTGGGCGCGGTTCAGTATGGAAATTGTCGGCGGCTGTCGGAGGGCATAGGTATCCTACGGTGTCCGGGTATCGCCCGGTTATGCTCCCGGCGCGGCTCGTCGCCGCAGCATTAGCGGCACCTCCTGTGCTCTCCTGTCATACGCATAGGTCCCTTTCATCTGAAAAATGTTGGGACAGCAAAAACGACGGCTGCCCCGTACAGAGCAGCCGCCGTTTTCCCTATACCATACGCTGCTTTTCAGTACCGCAAGGATGGGTGTCCTGTTATCGTCGTATTCTGATTTCTTTTAGGGCATTTCAGGACTATCCACAAGGGATACGCTGAACTCCTGCGCGGTCGCCCCCTCCGGCAGCAGCTTTGCCATGACCACAAGCCGCTGATTGCCGCTGTTGGCCTTGTCATACTTCCGGCAGCAGGTGGAGAGGGTCAGGAAGGTATCCCCCTCGGAGAAGGTCACACCGTCAATATCCAGCCAGTTTTTCCGCGCAACCGTCTCAAAGAAGCTGGTCAGGTCATCTCCCGTGGGATCAGGCGCAATATAGTCAAAGCCAATATCCGTGACGAATAGAGCGGTGATCTGGAAAATCATGTCCTCACCATCCGCAGAGAGATGGATATACGGATGCTCCTTTACGAAGTCTGCGTCCATATAACGGTAGAGCTTGGTGAACCGCACGCCGTCCGGGTCGCAGCTGCTGGCGGAGTGGCCGAAAATGGTGGTGTTTTTGTCCAGCTTATCCCTGCCGCCGATTTCGTTTTCACAATGGGCATACCAGCAGCCCCACATGGCATACTCACCGTTTTCATCCAGCTTCAGGTAATAGCCGTTGTCCTCCGCCTGCATCACGGGGTCGTCCACCTCCGCGCCGGGAATATACAGCCATGCCACGGTGTCGAGGTTCTTCGCTCTGGCTTCCGCCAACTCTGTCTGCCTGTCCACCGAGGGGATAACTTCGCCTGCGGGAGTCGCTGATGGCTGAGGCGCAGATGTGCCGGGAATGTCGATAGGCTCCGTCTCTTTCTGATAGCAGCCCATGACTGCCGTGGTCATAGCAAAGAGAAGGACGGCCATGCAGATGATCGGACGAATGATTCTTGTGATTCTTTTCATAATGCTGTCTCCTTGCCGCACTGGGATAGCGGCGCAGCTCAAAATGTCATTGATTTGTTTCTCGCAGCGAAAAGAGAACAGCGCAGCTTCGGGGCGAGATGCCCGTCCACTGCGCTGTCCGATGTTCGCTTATGGGGTCATGCCAGCGGCTTACTTCTTGCAGCGCCAGAGGAAGGTCACGATCTGCAATCTGGTGCAATCCGCGTCGGGGCTGAATGTGGTGTTGGTGGTTCCCCTGGTGATGTTCTCCTTGACCGCCCACAGAACCGCATCAGCATAGTAGGCGGTGGACTTCACATCGGCAAAGGGATTGGCTGTACCCGCTGCCGGAGACTTCTCGGAACGCCACAGGAATGCGACGATCTGGGCGCGGGTGCAGGTCATGTTGGGGCTGAACGTGGTGTCGCTGGTGCCCTCGGTGATGCCGTTTTCTACCGCCCACAGCACAGCGTCGTAATAATAGCTGCCCGCGGGGACGTCGGTGAAGGGCACAGTGCGCGATCTCGGCGCTGGGCTTCCGGCGGCACGCCACAGGAAGGTCACAGCCTGCGCACGGGTGCAGATGCCATCCGGGGAGAAGTGGGTATCATCGGTTCCCTGCGTAATGCCGTTCTCCACCGCCCAATCCACAGCGTCCTCATAATAGCTGCCGGTGGCTACATCCACAAACACGCCAGTCTGGGGGTTGCCGTTGGCCTTCATAAAGATGACCTCGATGGTATGGGTTCTGCGAACATTCTCAAAGGTGTAGGACTTCACCGCGCCGATGCTCTTGCCGTCGATCTTGACGTTGGAGACGGCATAGCCCTTATCTGGGGTGATGGTAAAGGTCTGATCCCTACCCTCACGGACGCTGACGCTGCCGGAGGGAGAGATGGAACCGCCAGTACCGGCAGTTGCCTTGATGGTGTAGTAGCTGTCGTACCAACCGCCGCCACTGCTGGACTTGTGATACAGCTCAACCTCGCCGGTCAGGGTCGTGTAGTTGTCATCATCAGGCGTGAAGCGCCATTTGTAGGTCGTGTTGGCCTTGACCGTGGTATCGTCGGGCAGGGGCTCGCCCTTGTCATCCACCCATTCCAGCTTGCCATCACTGGGATTCAGAGTGCTTCCCTTGGTGGTCAGCGCCGCGTCCTTCAGCGTCTTGCCGCTGGTGGTGATCTTGGTGTAGTTCGGCTCGCCGGTAGGCGTGGCCGGTTTGATCATGAGCACGAAGGGAGCGCTGGTGACGTCGTTGTAGTCGTTGTCGCCCGCCTTAGTCGCGATGACGCTGACAGAGCCGACCTTGACGGGAGTCAGAACGCCGGTTTCGGGATCGATGGTCGCCTCGCCGGTGCTCGCGTCTGTGTCGATGCGGTAGGTCACTGTGCCCGTGCCGGAGCCGCCAGTGGTGGTCAATGTCAGTGTCTGACCGTAGACCACACTACCCGCACCGGTGATGGTCAACGGCTTCTGATCGTCCTTTTCTGTCAGAGTGACGTTCAGCGTGATGGTGAAATCCTCGTAATTGTCACAGGACGCCTTGAGGGTGATGGTGATCTTGTCACCCGCCTTGCCGCCGGAGATGGCATAGGTCAGCAAGATGCCGTCCGCTGCGAAGTCTTGCTTGGACAGGACGATGCTCGCCTCGCTGCTGAACGTCCAGTCCTGCCCGGCGGGCAGTCCGGCCCAGTCCGGCGTGTAGGTGTGATCCGAGGCGTCCGTGTACTTTTGCTCCAGCTCGACCGTTTTGAGGTTGCCGCCATCTGCCTTGTTCACCGTGACTTCAAGTTCAATGTTCTCCACTGTGTTGTAGTTTTCGGTGTCCTTCGGAGTGAACTTTGCCTGGAAGGTCTTGGCGGCAGTCGAAGCGCCGCCCACAGATTCGCTGCTATCCATCCAACTCCAGCCGTCCGGCAGCGTCACATCCGCCAGCGTCTGACCGTATTTTGCCGTCAGCCCGGTGGGAACAGTGTAGGTCGGCGTTGCCTTAGCTACCACAAATTCGCAATACACAGCTTCAAATCCGTAGTAGTTATCCGTATCACCAATGCTGGCGTACATACGGTAGGTACCGGCGTTCAGCGCGGGCGGATTCTGAATATCCCACGTCTGAACGGAGCCGCTGCCAGCAGCGGCATAACGGTAGGTCACTTGAGCATTCAAATCGCCCGTCCGGTCTGTCAAGGTCGGTGTGCTGGGCGTTTTACCGTAAGTATAGCCCGCCATGCTGAGCTTGCCGTACTGTTGAGCCTTTTCGACAGTGATATTCGATCTTCCCGAAACCGTTAAATACTTCTCGGTGTCAGTCGGTTCGAAAATCCACTCGGCTGCATAGGTACCGTTCCCAACCACGGGTATATGCGTGCCGTCCACCCATTCAAAGGTTCCATCGACATCCACGTTGTTGACATTATCATGGAGCTTGCCGGAGAGAGCGATGGTATTCAGGGCGTCGCCGTAGGTGATGGCGTTCTTGCTCAGCGTCGGTGTGCCGGTGGGAGTGATCCTGTTCTTCGCAATGACGTTGATGGTCAAGATGATATCCTGATAGTTGCTCGTGGAGACGGTAACAGTGATCGTGCCGAATTGTCCTTCGTCCGTGCCGCTTCTGTTTGCGTCCAGTGTCAGCTCACCGGTCTTGCCGTTTACAAGGGTAATAAAGGAGCCAACGCCCAGATTGGTATCAACCTTCTTGTCATAGGTGATCGTGCCGTAGTCACAGGGAGCAGTCAGCTTCGGCAGCAGCGTTGAGAGGTCAAAGGAATAGGTCTTGTGCAGGCCATTGGTGATGGTCAGCGTACCGGACTGGATATTTGTGGGCGCAGCGGCCTTGGTGATGGTGAAGTCCTGGGTTTTCTCCTTGATGACGTAGTTGCCGCCTGCAACGTCCTTGATGGTCACCCGGCCGGTACCGGCGTTGGTGTTGTTGGAATACTCTACCGTGTATTCGTCTGTCGGAATGACCTCATTTCCGTCCTTGAGGGTCACGGTCGGCTCCAGCGCATCGCCGGTGTAGGTGCAGGATGCGACTTCAATCGCGGGTGTCACTTCTCTTGGCGTAATCTTCCACTTGACCGCGGCCTTACCGGTGTAGTTGCCGGTACCCTCGATAGTCAGGGTGAGGCTGTCATTGACATTGGTGGCCGTGTTGCCGCTTACAATACGGTAGGTAATATTTTCAGTCCATTTTTCCAGTGCCACACCGGTAATCTTCGGCGATTGCTCCGCCGCGTTGTATTCGAGGTCGGCAGATTCCAGCGTAATCACTGCGCCCTCGATGGACTTGGGAGCGACCTCGACAGTTGCGGTGTCGGTTACGGTTGCGTATTCCTCGGAATCCGGAGTGAACGTCCATTCGACACTATGACCAAGCGTACTCGCGTCCAGAATCGTATTGTCCGGTTGCTGCCACGAGAAAGTGCCCTCGACCTTTGCGCCGGTATTGGGGTCTTTCATCTTGCCCGAAATTTCGCTCTTGCTCAGTGTGTCACCGTAGGTAATCGGCGTTGCGGTGATCTCGCCGTCCAGCACGGGAACGATCTTGTTCTTCGCGATGACTTCAACGGTCAGGAGCATGTCCTGATAGTTGTCCGTGGTGATCTTGACGCCTACGGTTCCGACGGAACCTTCGGTCTGAGATTCGACAGCCGGGACAGTCAACTGGAACTCATCGTTTGATGTGATCATTGCCGTCGAATTTGCGTAGCCGCCCTCTCCAATCAGATCGAAGTTGCAGGCCTCATATTTGATGGAGCCGTACTTACAATTATCGCCCAGCGTCGGCAGCGCGGGAAGATTGACCAAGTAAGTCTTTGCCAGCCCGTTGATAACGGTCAGCTCTACGGGCTGCACTGTGGGCGCAGCGGCCTTGGTGATGGTGAACCGGTTCACATCATCGGTCGCGAAAACGTCGCTGACCTTTGTGGTACCTTCCGACTTACCTTCAAACACATAGTTATTGCTTGTGAGCGTCATGGTGAAGGAAAGCGCCTTTCCGTTTCCGACCTCCGGCGAGGGCAGATAACTCCCGTCCGCCTGCTTACTGGTAAATTGGGCGTCAGAGAAGGAGAGCGCCGTATCGGGAAGTTTAATCTTCGCCGTTTTGCTGAGGAACGTCAGCTTGTCCGCAGTGAGCGTGACATCTGCACTGCCGTCGTAGGTCTTGGAGATTGACGAAACAGAGAGAAGGCTGATCGGCAGCGGGTCGATGGTCACGGTGAACGTACCGGTAGCTGGTTCGTGGTTCGCGGCTTCCGCCTTGTAGTAAACGGTGTATGTGCCCGCGTCGGTGAATGTCGGTACGCCCGAAGTATAGTTGCCATCTTCCTTGTCGCTGTAGGTGAACGTCACGGGAGTGCTGTCTACGCTTTGTCCAGACGCGATGATCGATGCGATCTGTTCCTCGCCGGTGTAATACATGCTGGATGCTTTCACGGAAACGGTCAGCTCCGCCGGTTTGACCTTGATGGTCACAGTTTCGGTCACGGTCGCGTATTTCTCGTAGCCCGCAGCCGGAGTGAACGTCCATTCGGCTTCATAGTCGCCTGCGTTAGGATTGATCGTGCCGTCCGTCCACGCGAACGTACCGTTAACGGATTTGCCGGTGTCGGGATCCTTCATCGTGCCCGAAATCCGGCTCTCGCTCAATGTCTGGCCGTAGGTAATCTCGCTTGCAGTGATTGTGCCGTCCGGCGTGGGCTTGATCTGGTTCACCGCGTTGAGGACGAGCGTCAGTTGAAAGTTTTCGTAGTTGGTGGTGGTGACCGTCACTTTGACGGTACCGATCTGGCCGGTCGCTGTTCCATCTTTCGCATAGAGACCTACCAAAGTCAGCTTGCTCCCCTCAAATTCCGCTATCTCCGGGTCGAGATAATATCCATGAGCGGTGAAGTTGATAGCAGTCTGCCGATTCCCCAAATCGTAGCGCACTGTGCCGTAATCTCCATTGGGCGCTTCGGGCAGCAGCTTGCTGAAATCGTAGGTGTACGTCTGCTGTGTGCCGTTGATTACGTTCAGTGTGTCGGTCGGGATATTCATGGGCGGGGCGGCCTTATTGATCTGGAAGGTCTTATCATCAAAATCCGCGCCGTTCAGTGTAAAGTCCTTTTGGGTCGTGCCGTCTTCAAAGACATAGCCCGCATTCTTTAACTCGATGGTGAAGGAGACAGTCTTTTTCTGGCCGGCATCGGCGGAATCATAGTGGGCGTTGGACACCTCATAATCTGTACCCTTACCGCTGCTTTGCAAGACCTCAATGGCGGAATACACGCTCTTGCGTCCTGCCTGGATGCCATGCTCCTGCCAGAATGCAAGGATATCTGACACGGAGGCAGGATGTTTATCATCTGTACGTTTATATAAATACCGCTGTAAGAGCAACAGTCCGTATTGGGATCCGTTTTTCATGCTGAGACCTCCGGTCCAAATTCATATCTTCTCTTATAGTTTAATGAGCGGATCTTATTCCGTCAACTGTTTCTGACTCCGTGATGGTCAGGCGCATCGCATTTTGTCTGCACTATTGCTTTATAATAGAATACCAACGGCCTGCACAAGACCTATTCTCTTGCTCTCTCAACGCTGCTGCCGAAGCTGACTGCTCCCTGTGACTATGGCTCAATCACCTATGACAAGAAGGTTGTTACCGATCTGGGCACTGGCTCCTTTATTACCCTTGTAAACGGCAAGACCGGTGAACTGACGCTGGAAGCAAACAGAAGCGGCACAGACGAAGGACGACTCGGCACGATCACTGTTACAATCTCCACGAGCAACTATCAGGATATCACTCTGACCATCAACGTCAGCGCGGAAAACAAGATCACTCCGCAGGCGGACGGCGCAGTGACGGCAACGGACATCACCCATGGTCAGACACTGAATGACAGCAAGATCGCGGGCAAGGTGAAGGACGGCGACAAGATGGTTAACGGTACGTTCGCATGGGTGGACGGCACAGGCGCTGTATCCTACCGCATTGACACTGCTAACAGCACAGGCGAGGCGACCATCGATCCCAACACCGGCGTTCTGACTCCAGTCAAGGTCGGCTCCGTGAGCGTCATCGCAACCAAGGCGGGCGACAACGACTACAACGACGTCACTAGTGCTCCCTTCGTGCTCATGATCAAACCGGCCACGCCCACCGGCGCGCCGAACTACACCAGAATCACCATAAGCGGTAAGACACTGAAGGACGCGGCGCTGACCATCGAGGGCAGCACGCCGAACCCCAATGACGGCAAGCTGGAATGGGTGGATGACAAGGAAAATGTCCTATCCGGCAATACCACGGTCGAGGACAACACGGCCTACAAGTGGCGCCTCACGCCTACTGACACCAACTACACGACACTGACCGGCGAGGTTGAGCTGTATCACAAGTCCAGCGGTGGCGGCAGCGGTGTGACGGCTCCCTCCATCACGGTCCCCGTTTCCTCTGAGCAGGAGACCGTGAAGGTGGATGCGATCGTTTTTGGCAGCACCGCAGCCGTGGAGGTCACCGACAAGCAGCTCGATCAGGTCACTTCGGGCGGCGACATCGTCACCGTGGACGTCTCCGGCCTTAAGGACGTGGACAGCGCCAAGGGCACCGGCGAGACGACGTTCAGCCCCAACGCAGATTGCACCAGAGCGCAGATCGTAACCCTCCTCTGGCGTTGCAAGAAGTGACCCAGCTGAACAGCAAAGCCGCTGACATGACCACATAAGCGAACATCGGACAGCGCAGCGGATAGGCTTTTTGCCATGACGCTGCGCTGTCCTGATTTTATATTCCGCATGTTTCCATACTATCGTAAACGGTAAATAACCCGTACCTGCTAAAGCGGGAACAAATATGTCATACTTGTCGCGGGGAGGGTTCTTAATACTCCTCGCGGCATTACATATAGGGAGGTCTGTGCATGGAATACGGCTACGCGAGAATTTCCACAAGAGAACAAAATGAGGAGCGCCAGCTCATCGCCCTGCGGGAGTTTGGGCGGAACGACGGCCAGATCATTCTGGATAAGCAGTCCGGCAAGGATTTTGACCGACGCGGCTACAGGAGGCTGCTGCGAAAATTGAAAGACGGCGACACCCTTGTCATCAAGAGCATCGACCGTCTCGGGCGAAATTATGAAGAGATCCTGGAGCAATGGCGCGTTATTACCAAAAAGAAAGGAGCGGCCATCGTCGTGCTGGATATGCCGCTGCTCGACACGCGCCGGAGCCGCGACCTGACCGGTACGCTGATCGCGGATATCGTGCTCCAGCTTCTGAGCTATGTGGCGCAGACGGAGCGTGAATTCATCCATCAGCGGCAGGCGGAGGGCATCGCTGCGGCAAAGGCGCGGGGCGTAAAGTTCGGACGTCCCTATAAGGAACTGCCCGCTGGATTTCAGGAGGTCAAGGCGCGTTGGGAGCGCGGTGAGCTGTCGGCGCGGGCAGCGGGCAAAGAACTGCACATTGCACACAGCACATTTTTGTACTGGGTGCGCGGCAATATATGTTAAAAAGTCGTTAAACGCGAGAATTGTCGGATATAAAAGTAGACCTTTTTGGGCACCTTGCTATTGATATTTTGGACAAAACGTGATACTATAAGGTCCTAAAAGAATCGTTTATTGGGTAATGGTCAACAAAGCCTACATTATTGACCACTGTCCGGCTATAAGGGAGATTGCCGGTTTGAGCGCCGAAAGGACGGGCTGGCGGATCGGAAGCAAGGGGTGAGCATGGATGCGAACATCGTTCTACGACTTTTGCGTAAAGCAGGGCCATAGGGCTCTGCTGGCGCAGTGGGACGAGGTTCGCAACGCGCCGCTTACGACTGGAAACGTTTCCTTCGGAAGTCATCAAAAGGTATGGTGGCAGTGCTCCAAGGGTCACAGTTGGCAGGCCAAGGTATACTCCCGCTCGGAGGGCAGCGGCTGCCCGTACTGCACCGGACGCAAGGAAACGCCTGAGAACTCGCTGGCGATACAGGTTCCTGCCCTTGAGGCTGAGTGGGATGCGGAGAAAAACACTCCGCTGAAGTTCGCCGACCTGACCATCGGCAGCCACAAAAAGGTCTGGTGGCGGTGCCCTGCGGGACATTCCTACGATTCGGTCGTCAAGAGCCGTGTGCTGGGCACCGGCTGTTCCGTCTGCGCGGGGCGTGTTGTTCTGCCGGACGAAAACTCCCTCGCGGCAAGGTATCCCGCACTTGTTGCCGAATGGGATACCGAGAAGAACGCTCCTCTATTGCCGACGCTGGTCGCCCCGGGAACGGTGAGAAAGGCCTGGTGGCGCTGTCCCAAGGGGCACAGCTACCGTGCCGCCATCTCATCCCGCGCGGGTGGTGGAACAGGCTGCCCATTCTGCGCAGGGCAAAAGGTCATACAGGGCGAAAATGACTTCGCTTCGCAATACCCGCAGCTTGCCGCCCAATGGGACCGACAGAAAAACGGCGCTCTGATACCGGAGGCAGTGACTTCCGGCTCCAACCGCCGCGTGTGGTGGCGCTGCGAAAAGGGACATTCCTATCCGGCTGTTATAGCTCACCGCGTGCGGAGTGGAAGCGATTGTCCGTATTGCTCCAACCACAAGATTCTGCCCGGCTTCAACGACCTCGCGACGATAGATCCGGTCGTTGCCTCGCAATGGCACCCGACGCGCAACGGCAGCCTTACACCGCAGCAGGTGACGCCCGGCAGCCGCCGCAAGGTCTGGTGGCTCTGCGATAAGGGTCATGCGTGGCGTTCGGTCATCAGCAGCCGCACGGGAAAGAAATGGTGCGGCTGTCCGATCTGCGCGGGCAGACCATTGAGCCAATGCACAGCGATTCTAAGTGAATCTCCGGCAGAGCCGGTGAAATAAGTGCCCACCTGCAGGGAGCTGCAGAATATATAAATCTCTCATAGGAGGATCAAAATGAAACGCAAAGCATTATCTCTCATTCTTGCGTTTGCCATGGCAGTCAGTCTGTTCACGGTAGGCGCAAGCGCGGCGGAGCCTACCTACGGCGACACCGCGGGCCACTGGGCCGAGGCCTCCATCGAACGCTGGAGCGGCTACGGCATTATCCAGGGCAGCAACGGCAAGTTTGACCCGGACGGTCAGCTTACCTGTGCACAGCTCGCCACCATTCTGGCAAGACTCCTGAAGCTGCCCGCCGCAAAGGACGCAGGCTTCATCGATAACCCGGCGGACGCCTGGTATTATGACGCCATCAACCGCTGTGCCGCCGCTGGCATTCTGAAAGGAAACGGCGATGGCACCGTGACGCCGAATGCGTCCATTACCCGTGAGCGCGCCATGGTCATGTTGGGCCGCGCTCTGGGTATCGAGCCCATCGAAAACCCCAATCTGACGCAGTTCACGGACGGTGCGCAGGTGGCGTCCTATGCCCGGGGCATGCTGGCTGCTCTGATCAGAGCCGGTATTGTGGGCGGCGTGACTGCCGACCAGCTGGCTCCTCAGAACAACATCACCCGCGCAGCCACCGTCACGATTCTTGACCGCGCCATCGGCACCTATGCGGACAAGGCTGGCGAGACGGTCAAGGCTGACGGCAAGGGTCTCGTGCTCGTCGTCGCCGAGAACGTCAAGATCACCGGCGCTCCCGAGGGCACCAAAATCGTGGTTGCGGACGGCGCGACCGGCCTGACCGTCAACGGCAAGTCCGTCTCCGACGACCAGACCTACATCGTCCCCAAGACCACCACCGGCTCCGGCAGCTCCTCCGGCGGTTACAGCCACAGCCACAGCTATAATGAGACTACTCATAAGTGCTCCTGCGGTGCGTTTGCCCCCACAGTCGTTGCGACCATCGGCAATACCAACGGATACCTGACGCTGGAAGCTGCTGTTGCAGCGGCGCAGAGCGGCGACATTGTGAAGCTGGTGAAGGATACCAGCGAGAATATTATAATCCCCAACGGCAAGACGATCGTCATTGACTTAAACGGTAAAAAACTGACGAATGCAGATAGCCATACAATCGTCAATAACGGCAATTTGACCATTCAAGGCAGTGGCACTGTAGATAATGTGACACATCAAAAGGCTGCTCTGGTCAACTATGGTACTGCTGTGCTGAATGGTGGTACTTATACCCGTAGCTTAGAGAATCCTGAAAATAATAAAGATAACTCCGGCGGCAATAGCTATTATACCATCCTAAATGATAAGGGCGGCAATATGACTATCAACGCCGGTGTTGAGGTTACCAACGTCGGTCATTTCTCCAGTATGATTTGCAATGGCGGTGATGCGAATAGTTCCGCCATGTCTAAGCTGACCATTCACGGCGGTGTTTTCTCCGGAGGTATCAATACCGTCAAAAACGATGAACTTGGCGAACTTACAATTACCGACGGCTCTTTCTCCAATGCCTCTCAGTGTGTTATCATGAACTGGCACAAGGCCAACATCTCTGGCGGTACTTTTGAAACGAACGAAGGTGCTGAAACTGTTTTGTTTACCGCAAAGTACCATGATACTCGCGCCATTGGTAAACTGACGCTCACTGGCGGTACTTATATTTGCAAGACTGATCAAGCGCTGTTGTGTGATCGCTATAACAACAACGAAAAGTATTTAGGAACCGCTTCTATCGCTGGCGGCACATTCTCTCGTCAGCCCGAGGCGAAATATATCGCCGCAGGCTATGAGGCTAAGGACAATGGAAACAACACATGGACGGTCGGCGCAGCGGCGAGTGCCGCCTTCGCCGCGCAGGTCGGCGGTGTGATGTACACGACCCTCGCTGATGCCCTTGCCGCGGCGGACGAAAACGCGATCGTGAAGCTGCTGGAGGATGTGACCGGTCAGGTCGCTATCCCTGCCGGGAAGAAGCTTACGCTTGATCTGAATGGAAAGACGATCACGCATAGTGGGACCGCGATCATCAACAACGGCACGCTGATCGTGAAGAACGGCGCGGTCGTCTCTACCGGAAATTGCGGCATCGGCGTCGGCAGCAACTCTGAAACCACCATCCTGAGCGATGTGACGGTTACCGCGCAGGAAAGCGCCGTGATCACGAGCAAATCCACCGGCGCCAAAATCTTCATTGAGGGCGGCACCTTTACCTCGACGGACAACGCGGTGATCGCGGGCAACGGCTCGGAGCGCACGGGCAATCCCAATATCATCGTCATCAACGGTGGTACCTTTAATGGCGGCATTACGACCGCCGGCTATGTTGCCTGCGGCATCTACGCGCCGTGGAAGGATCAGATTACCGTGAACGGCGGCACGTTCCACATCACGGGCGGCGCGGGCATCGTGGCCCGTGCGGGTCAGGTGTCGGTGAACGGCGGTACGTTCATCTGCACCGGCAATGCGACCGGTAAGGTCGGCGATTCCCGCGTGGTCGTTCCCTGCGCCGCGCTTGTATTCGACAGCGAGGCGAATTATCCCGCGCTGACCAACGAATCCGTGATCCTCGTGAAGAATGGCACCTTTACCGTGGAGAGCGGCGTTGCTGTGGCGCACGCGGTCAAGGCCGCGGAAGATCTTAACCCGCGCATCGTGATCGAGGGCGGCAGCTTCTCCGGCAATCCGACCACGTTTGTCAAAGAGGGCTGCACGGCTCAAGAGAAAGACGGTATCTGGACGGTGCAGAAGAGCGAGTGAGCGGATGCGGCTATCTGAGCGGTAGCGAACTGCGTGGAAGCAGATCGCGAAGCGCAGAGCATCTGAGTGATTTCATATTTCAAGCTGCTCATGGATGCAGTCCTCACTTTCTTTTTTGACTGAAATGGTTTTTGTTTTTCCGGTGTAGCGAATCCACGCTTTGGCCAGCCGAACGGCAGGTAAAATGGCACATGCTTCTCGGGTCAGCATAAGACCCATAGGGAGTGTCGCTGCCCTACGACATCCTCAATCCCAACGACATGAACATGCCCGATGGCCAGACACCCACCGTTACCGGTAACATACTTGCCGAAGGCGTGAAAACCATTGTTGAGTGGACGTCTAACACCAAGCTTACCGGCTTGTCTTTTGTTGTGACCGTGTAATTATTTCAATACCTATATGTTTCAAGCGCCCGCGCGGTTTCGCGCGGGCGCTTGCCCTTTTTACCGCTCCATATCAGCCGCAGGCACGAAAAGGCGAAGCGCTCCCGCTTCGCCTTTTTGCCCCATGTGGGGCACGAACACTGTCGAAATAAATCCCGCGGTGAGACGCAGTTGCTTTTCTCTGCTTGCCGGATTTTATTGCAAGCAAGGAACTCGTCACCGAGAAAAACAGCCAATGGCAACAAAAGCGATGCGATTCGATGAACGTCCCTGTTTTACTATTCTTTACACTTGTCAGTGATTGCATTGGGGTTAAGCATTTTCTTTGGTACTCTGCTCAGCAGTTTCTCGGCCCGCTTGTTACGCTCTTCCAGCACAGCGAGTTTCGCGCGCTGCTCCTGACGTTTGTCACAATACTGACGATGCTGCCGGCGATGACGCTGCCGGCGCTGGCGGCGTCCAGCGGAACCGTGACCGGTTTAGCCGATGAAAACATCGGCTTGAGCTTTAGCGGTGACGTGGACAACGCTTGGTCGGCCAATGGTACGGGCATTACCGGTGCAGCTACCAGCACAGGTGGAACATGCGGCGATACACCCCAGAAATCCACACTGACAATTACAAATAAGAAGTCGACAACGGCAACCCTTTCCTTTGACTACTCTATTGAACAAAATAGCGGAGAAATTGAGGTGGATGGTAAAAAGGTTTCTTCGGGTGCCAGTTTTACCAAGGAACTGGCGGCAAACGAGAGCGTTAAAGTATACATCAAGTCTGGCAGCACCAGTGCTGCAACGAAGATCACCCTTACCAACGTGGTTCTGGTAAGCGAAGTCAATGCAACTGCGACTTTCGTGCCTGCTGAAAACGGTACTTATACAGTAGACGGAAAACTCATTACCGAGGAATACAGCAAAACGCAAAGTTCCATGACCGCTTATCAGGTCGAGGCGACCCCGGCGGAGGGCTACCGCTTTATGGGTTGGTACGATGTGGACAGCGGAAAGTGCATCAGCACCGATGCCAAGACCGCGCTATACTTTGACAGTAACCGTACCATCACGGCGCGATTCGCAAGTAGAGCGGCGGCCCTGTTTGAAACCGGAGGACAACCGTTTGACGATCTGGGCGATGCGGTTTCCTATGCGCAGGCAAACGGCCAGTCCAGAATTATCTTGGCGACCGATGGTTCTATCAGCGGTACCTATACTATTCCGGCTGGAATTACACTGCTGATCCCATTTGATGATGCGGGAACACTGTATACGGATGCTCCTGCGGCGATTCGGACGACTCCCGCGTCTAAGCCTTTCCGGACGCTGACGATGAGCAAAGGCACGTCTATTACGGTCAATGGCGCGATCAGCTTGGGCGGCAGGTATTTTGCCGCTGGCGGCGGTCAGCAGGGACGTCCCGTTGGTGATTACGGCTATATCAAAATGGCGGATAACAGCTCCATCACGGTCAAGAACGGCGGCAAGCTCTATGCATGGGGCTTTATCTCCGGCAGCGGCTCTGTTCTGGCGGAATCCGGCGCTACGGTGTACGAATTCTATCAGATTGCAGACTTCCGCGGCGGCAGCGCATCTTCCAATATGCGCCACAAGGTGTTCCCATTTTCGCAGTACTTCGTACAAAACATCGAAGTTCCCTTGACGTTGAATGCCGGCGCCAATGAACAGGTTTATAGCGGCGTTTATGCAATGAAGAGCACATATACTACTGCTATTAATTTCATTGGCGACACCGGTATGTTCAAAGTGGAATCCGGTAGCTTTACTAAGGATTACGATGAAAAGACGGATCGTCTTGTATTCACAGTAAACGGCGAAGCGGCATTGAACACGTTGTCGCTGACGCTTGCAGGCATGGATGTCAACTCTGCAAGCTACGTATTGCCTATCACCAACAACATTACCATCAATATCCAGTCCGGAAATGTGACGATCAATCAGACGGCAGCTCTGCTGGCGGGCGTTGAGGTCAACATTGCCGAGGGCGCTGGCCTGACAGTTGCAAACGAAAAGAATATCTATTTCTATGACAGCGATGAGTGGAACTCCGACAACTTTGTCTGGGGTCCCTGCAAGTTTAAGTCCGTGGCCTATGCGCCGGGTAAGGCATACAACCGCTCCGATAACGACTTGGTTGATGCGAAGATGGATGTGAACGGCAGCGTAACGGCTATTGGCGCCATCTACACCACCAATGGCGGCGCTGACATTTGCAGCAGCAACGGAACCGGCAAATATGTGCAGCAGAGCATACTTGGTAAGGAAACCGCAACCTATCAATATAATGCAAATGGCAATAATGCGGTGACCATCCCCATCACCGCCGCGAAGCTACACAACGCAGACGGCACCTACACCGAGACGGCAAATGCCAGCGCGGGTACGACCATTCCCTATCTGGATGGCGTATGGGGCGGTGCTGCGAACATCACTGTTGACTTTGACGCCAACGGCGGCGAAGGAACGATGCCTACCTGGACAGGTAAGCCCAATACGAGTTTTGATCTGCCAAAGAACACCTTTACCCGCGAAGGCTACACCTTCACCGGCTGGAACACTGCGGCAGACGGTACTGGCGCGGCCTATGCCGACAAGGCGCCCGTGAAATTCAGCGAGAATACCGCCCTTTATGCCCAGTGGACTCAGGACCCGGTCATCACCTTTGACGCCAACGGCGGCAAGGGAACCATGGGTACGCAGACCGTGAAGCCCAATGAGGCGACTGCCCTGACCGCCAACACCTTCACCCGCGCGGACTATGATTTCACCGGTTGGAACACGGCGAAGGACGGCACCGGCACGGCCTATGGCGACAAGGCAAACATCACCACCAACGAAAATGTCACCCTCTACGCCCAGTGGACGCTGCACAAGTACCATGTCCGCTGGCTGAACTGGGACGACACAGTCTTGCAGAAGGGCGACTACACCTGCGAGGATACGGCTGGATGGGATGATTCGAACAACGAAACCCCTAGCAGACCCGAGGATGAGAACTATACCTACGTCTTTGCGATGCGCTGGACTCCCTATGATGAGACGAAGGGAATCGACGGCTGGGGCTTCAACCCGCATGAGGACGTTGACTTCAGGGCAGTATTCAACGAATTTAAGAAGCTCACCGTCACTTTTAATGCCAACGGCGGCATCGGCACGATGGATTCGGTAAAAATCGTCAACGGCGGGTCCGGCGAGTATTACACGCTTCCCGAATGTGGCTTTACTCGCGAAGGCTATGACTTCGCCGGTTGGCTCATCACCGGAACTGTTGGCTACGATACTTTCGAGACGTATGAGCTTCATGACGAGAAATGGGACAATGAAATGCTCCTCGCCTTCTCCGACCTGACCCTCAAAGCCAGCTGGAAGGATAACCACTCGCTGACCGAGGTTCGTGGTAGCCGTGAGCCTACCTGCACTGAGGAAGGCTACACCGGCGATACCTATTGCAAGGTTTGTGATAAAGTACAAAAGCCGGGTAAATCCATTCCTGCAAAGGGCCACAGCTGGAATGAGGGCGTGATTACCACCGCCGCTACCTGTGAGAACGCCGGTGCCAAGACCTACACCTGCACAGTTTGCAATGCAACCAAGACCGAAGCAATCGACGCGACTGGACATACTCCGGTTGAAGTTGCGGAACAGCCCGCTACCTGCACCGAGGCTGGTCATAAAGCCGGTACGAAGTGCTCCGTTTGTGAGGCGATTCTCTCCGGTATGGAAGAGATCCCCGCGACCGGCCACACTGAGAAGACCGTTGCGGGCAAGCCTGCGACCTGCACCGAAACGGGTCTGACGGATGGCATCAGCTGCTCTGTCTGCGGAACGGTTATCAAAGCACAGACAGAGATTCCAGCCAAGGGCCACAGCTGGAATGAGGGCGAGATCACGACCTCTCCTACCTGTGAGAACGTTGGCGTCAAGACCTACACCTGCACAGTTTGCAATGCAACCAAGGCCGAAGCAATCGACGCGACTGGACATACTCCGGTTGAAGTTGCGGAACAGCCCGCTACCTGCACCGAGGCTGGCCATAAAGCCGGCACGAAGTGCTCTGTCTGCGGCGCTACGATATCCGGTATGGAAGAGATCCCTGCGACGGGCCATACCGAAGTCGTTGACACGGCTGTTGAGGCAACCTGCACCAAGACTGGCCTGACCGAAGGCAAGCACTGCTCTGTCTGCAACGCGGTCATTAAGGCACAGGAAGTGATTCCCGCCAAGGGACATACCGAGGTCATTGATACGGCAGTTGCACCTACCTGCACCGAGCCCGGCAAGACCGAGGGTAAGCATTGCTCCGTCTGCAATACTGTACTTGTTGCCCAAGAAGTGATCCCCGCCAAGGGCCACACCGAGGTCATTGACGAGGCAATTGAGGCGACCTGTACGACGCCCGGCAAGACCGAGGGCAAGCATTGCTCTGTCTGCAACGAAGTGATCGTTGCACAGACCGAGGTTCCCGCCAAGGGCCACACCGAGGTCGTCGACTTGGCAGTCGAGGCTACCTGCACTGCACCCGGCAAGACCGAAGGCAAGCACTGCTCCGTCTGCGGTGAGGTGATTACCGCGCAGGAAACTGTTCCCGCGAAGGGTCACACGGAAGTGGTTGATCCGGTGGTCGAGGCGACTTGCACGAAGCCAGGCAAGACGGAAGGCAAGCACTGCTCCGTCTGCAACGAAGTTCTCGTTGCACAGAAAGTGGTTTCTGCCAAGGGTCATGATTGGGATAGTGGCAAAATTTTAAAGCAACCTACCTATGGAGAAAACGGTGAAATGCTCTACACCTGCGCTATATGTGATGAGTATAAAACTGAAATTATTCCTAAGCTGGTGAATGGCGGAGGCGGTACTGGTGGCGCTGGCGGTGGCAGTTCTTCTGCTGGTAGCACAACCAAGACTGAAACGACCATCAACCCTGATGAATCTACCACCAAAACCGAAACAAAACCCGACGGCACAGTGGTCGAGACTACCACCGGTAAGGACGGTTCGACCAGCAAGACCACGACCAAGAAGGACGGCAGCTCCGTGACCGAGAGCAAGACCGCCGACGGCACGACCGGCACGGTCAAGACCGACAAGGACGGCAAGACCGAGGCGGAGGCCAAGATCAGCAACAAGGCGGTCGAGGACGCGAAGAAGTCTAGCGAGGCGGTCAAGGTGCCCACCGAGGTCAAGGCGGGCAAGGACAGCAATTCCGCCCCGACCGTCAAGGTCGAGCTGCCGAAGAACGCAGGTGAGACGAAGATCGAGATCCCGGTTTCCAACGTGAACTCCGGCACGGTTGCGGTCATCGTCCACGAGGACGGCACCGAGGAGATCGTCAAGAATTCCAAGCCCACCGAAGACGGCGTTCAATTGACTGTAGACGGCAATACGGTGGTGAAGATTATTGATAACTCCAAGGATTTCATTGACACCCGTAATCATTGGAGTCGAGATGAGGTCAACTTCGTCGCTTCCCGTGATATATTCAATGGCGTCGGGAATAATCTCTTTGGTGTCAGTCAGCCCATGACCCGTGGCATGGTGAATACTGTGCTGGCAAGACTTGCGGGCATTGATACCACACCCAAGAATGGCCAGAAGTGGTACGAGGTTGGTACCGAGTGGGCCAAGAGCAAGGGCATCACAGATGGCACGAACCCCGAGGCGAGCGTGACGCGCGAGCAGCTTGCGACGCTGCTTTATCGCTTCTATGGTTCACCTGCGATTAGCGGTACGCTGCGCTTTGCGGACGCGGGAGCAGTCAGCGCTTACGCGCAGGATGCGCTTCTTTGGGCGACGCAGAACGGCATTATGAACGGCGTCGGCAATAACTGTGTCGCGCCGAGCGCAGATGCCCAACGCGCGCAGGTCGCCGCGATGATGGCGCGGTACCTCAAGAACGCGGACTAAAGCCGAATACGGCACAGCAAGGAGGGGCGGTCCGATGGACCGCCCCTCAGTAAGCGTAAAACGTAACCGCATATAAAAGGCCGCCATCTCAAGTAACCGTCAAAGCTGAGGGCGGCTGGACAGACATGGGACAATAGTAGCGGAACATTGCGAAACTTCCCACCACTATAATGTTCAGGGTGTGAAGTAAATGACGAGCAATGAACTGAAACACGAAGCCAAGAAGCAGGAATGGAACATAGCTATACAGGAATGCCGGGGCAGCGGTCTCTCCGTAAGCGAATGGTGCCGGCAGCAAGGTGTTACAACAACACTCCTGGCAAGTTTCTCAGGCATC
>ENA-UEPV01000831-UEPV01000831.1-human-gut-metagenome-genome-assembly--contig:-NODE-831-length-20747-cov-37.830285_pt1 | contig 20747 bp, 13 predicted proteins | sample MGYA00242942_ERZ507925 | MGnify/ENA primary metagenome ERZ507925 (study PRJEB26167, sample SAMN06115453) | human gut metagenome | host: Homo sapiens | place: China:Fujian | collected 2015-08-26... | reverse complement strand
AAAGAGCCTCTAATCATCACAGGGGGGTCATGTAACAGTATCAATGTGCATGGAAGCTATTTCAGGCTACAAAGGGGGAATTATCCTATAGAACAACAGTACTGCACGAATTTTAACGCTGTCAACCATTCCTTTCAAGCCTATTTATGGACTCCCGGTATGTATTTATTAGAAGCTATTGCCCAAACAAAATCTCTACCAACAGGTGCGACTAAACCGGATTCCATTATATTTTCAGTAGATTTTGAATTATCTTCTATCCCTGGACCGGAACCAGAACCAGAGCCAGAACCGGAGCCAGAACCGGAACCAGAGCCAGAACCGGAAGATACATTCCATATAAACTATGTTTCCGTACAAAAATTCTTAACTGAAGACCAGACGATAAAACAAACCACTTTTAATTACTTCGATGGATTAGGAAGAAATATACAGACGGTAAGTCAGCAAGTTTCCCCTAACAAGCAAGATATTGTTGAAGGTATCGAATATGACAGTTTGGGACTTCTTAAAAAAGAATACTTACCCGTAACAATAGGAAACGTCAATTCTGGAAAGTATCATATTCATCTGAAGGACAGTCTGAAAAAGCAATACTTCGATAGACGTCCTTTTACAGAAAATGAATATGAACCTTCTCCTTACCGAAGGCTAACCCAAGAGCATCCAACTGGAGAGATATGGGAAAATAAGAGTATAACACATTCCTATCTCTTTAATGAAGATACAGATTCTCTCCGCTGCATACACTATCATGTGGACGGCAATGAATTAATCAACGACGGAATGTTTTACAATGGAGAAATCCGAGTAGAACTAACAGCTGATGAAGACGGAAAAACAGTTTGTGTTTTCAAAGACTGTAAAGACAGAATAATCCTGAAACGATATTTTTCCGAAGAAAGTACACACGACACGTATTACGTTTACGATGATTTAGGCAATTTGCGCTATGTACTCCCCCCTTCCTTATACGGAGAAATATCAAAAGATATGTTAGACAAGTATGCTTATCAGTATCGTTACGACCATCGCAACCGTTGTATTTGGAAAAAATTACCAGGCTGTAGCGCCATACATTATTCTTATGATTACACAGACAGACTGGTCTTTTCACAAGACGGGAACCAGCGTGCAGCAGGAGAGTGTACATTTCAGTTTTATGATATCTTAGGAAGAGAAACGGTAAAAGGAATTTGCAAGGCAGATACAATTCCCAATTTTCCGGAAAAATCCCTTCTCACCATTCGTACTGCTGAAAATGGAATTGATGGATGCGGATATACTCTGCCAGATATAAACATCGAAGTAAAGAAACTGCAAAAAGTAAATTATTACGATGATTACAGCTACTTGGATTTACCTGCTTTCCGGGAAAAGAAAGAAATACTATCTTATACGGAAATGAATGGATATGATTCAAAATATATCAATAGTATATACCCTGATCTGTCAGCTAAAGGATTAATGACCGGGCAATGCGTATATACTACTTCAGGAGAGTCCTTACCATCCTCTTTCTATTATGATGTAAAAGAACGTATTGTTCAAAAACAAAGTGAAAATATCATACAATCGTTTTTATCCGAGTATTATCAATACAGCTTTACTGGTAAAGTACAATCCCATCTTTGTATATATCATACTATTTCTGAAGAAACTTTACGAGAAGAATATAAGTATGATTACGACCATGCAGAACGATTGATAAATGTAACCCATTGTCTAAATAATGGAGAAAAGGTTATTCTTTCCTCCAACGAATATGATGAACTCTGTAAACTGAAAAAAAGAACATTTCACAATAACCAACAGTCAATTACTTATACCTACAACATCCGAAACTGGATGACCTCCATCGAAAGCCCGCTCTTCAAGGAGGAGCTGCACTATACTGACGGAACCGGAACACCCTGCTACAACGGAAACATCAGCAGCATCAGCTGGAAGGCAGGAGAGGAACAGACCACAAGAGGTTACAGGTTTACCTACGACGGACTGGACCGCATGAAAACAGCGGAATACGGAGAGGGGGAACGGCTTGCATCCAACCCTAACCGCTTCAATGAGGAGGTTACCGCCTACGACAAAACGGGAAACATTCTCGGAATCAGACGCATGGGACAGACCGGAGCGCAGGAATACGGACTGGTGGACAACCTCGCACTGACCTACAGCGGAAACCAGCTGACGAAAGTTACCGACAATGCGGCAAGTTCTGCATACAGCAACGGCTTTGAGTTCAAGGACGGGGCGGACAGGGAAACGGAATACACCTACGATGAAAACGGAAATCTTACTCAGGATTTGAACCGGAAAATCAAGGATATTCAATATAATTTCCTAAATTTGCCACAACGCATCGAGTTCGGAAACGGAAGTACGACCGAATACCTCTATGACGCCGAAGGAAGAAAGCTCCGCACGGTACACAGGGCAGACGGAAAGACGACCACCACCGACTATGCAGGGAATTTGATCTATGAAAACGGGAACCCCATCAGACTGGTTACGGAATACGGATATGTATCTCTGCCCGACGGTATGTATCATTATTACCTGCAAGACCATCAGGGAAACAACCGCGTGGTGGCAGACCGGAATGGAAAGGTGGAGGAAGTGAACCATTACTACCCCTTCGGAGGTATGTTCGCCACCACCGGAAACGTACAGCCCTACAAGTACAACGGAAAGGAACTTGATACACGGAAGGGACTCAACTGGTACGATTACGGGGCAAGATATTATGATCCGGCACTGGGAAGATTCACAGTAGTAGATTCAGTAGCTGAAAAACACTACTATGCCTCTCCGTATATATATTGTAACAATCTTCCCATGAGGTATATCGATCCCGATGGAAATGATTGGAAAGATGCATATCCACATTTAGAGAATGCAATATCAGCCAATGTTTCTATTGGTTGGAGATTGAGTGCTAACTTTCAAGTTTGGGGTGCTAAAGTTGGAATAGATGCTGATGCTGGAAGTGTAAAAATAGGAAATGATGGAATACGAGCAACTAAAGGAGCATCAATAGATTTGGGAATTGGAGGAGCTGGGACCTATCAAGAAGCATATGAAATAAATGATAAATATTCGGCCTTAGAAGAAGGAACATCTTGGAATTTCCTTATGCTTAAAGAAACAACAAATAAAACCACTATATATGACTCAACAGGAAAATATTTTAAAGAAGTACATCATAAAGAAGAAAAGAAAGAAGAAATAACTGCAGGAGGTTCTGCTGCAATAGGTATTGGTTTTGAGGTATCTATTAACCTCAAAGAAATATATAATTTTTTTACCGATTTATTTAAATAGTTTCAACATGGATTATACCAAACGTTTTTTATCATTCCTCATTGATGAAATCATTTTTTCAGTTATGTCAATAGTTCTAATGCTTATATTATCTCATATAGGAATATTAAAAGAAAACTTTAACTTTTCTATTATAGGACCAATTATTTTTTGGAGTCTCTTCATCTTTAAAGATCTAAAAGGTAAAAGTTTTGGAAAAAGTATATTTAAGTTGCAAATTGTGGACTGCCAAACAAAAAAAACAGCATCTCCACTAAAATGCGTCTTACGCAATCTATTTTACATATTAGGCATATTTGATTTAATATTTATGTGTTATCATTCTCAAGGAAGAAGGTTAGGAGATTATATCGTAGGTACTAAAGTCATCAAGTTGTAATTCAATTTAATAATTGAGTAGGAGGAAAATGAAAGTTTTCTTCCTACTTTCATTTTCCGACCTCTCACACCACCGTACGTACCATTCGGCATACAGTGCTTCTCTTGATAATATGCGGCGAAGAAATGAAATCATGTTATGAATATTAGTACACATATTGGAGTAACATTGCAAATATGTCTATCTGCTCATACTGCCATTAATGCATATTCTCCTATTACAATGGTTTCCGCTATCCCTTACAGGACGTGTCGACAGGGACATCCAGAGATATAAAGCATAATAGCCTTTCTCATAAAGAGAGACTGTTCTTGAATAATTAAAATTTGAAACAGTTTCTCTTTTTATGAAACACTGCCAGTGATGCATCCAGGACAAGATGACCTCCATCGAAAGCCTGCTCTTCAAGGAGGAGCTGCACTATACGGAAGGAATTGCCCCCTGCTACAACGGAAACCAACTGACGAAAGTTACCGACAATGCGGCAAGTTCTGCATACAGCAACGGCTTTGAGTTCAAGGACGGGGCGGACAGGGAAACGGAATACACCTACGATGAAAACGGAAATCTTACTCAGGATTTGAACCGGAAAATCAAGGATATTCAATATAATTTCCTAAATTTGCCACAACGCATCGAGTTCGGAAACGGAAGTACGACCGAATACCTCTATGACGCCGAAGGAAGAAAGCTCCGCACGGTACACAGGGCAGACGGAAAGACGACCACCACCGACTATGCAGGGAATTTGATCTATGAAAACGGGAACCCCATCAGACTGGTTACGGAATACGGATATGTATCTCTGCCCGACGGTATGTATCATTATTACCTGCAAGACCATCAGGGAAACAACCGCGTGGTGGCAGACCGGAATGGAAAGGTGGAGGAAGTGAACCATTACTACCCCTTCGGAGGTATGTTCGCCACCACCGGAAACGTACAGCCCTACAAGTACAACGGAAAGGAACTTGACACACAAAAGGGACTTAACTGGTACGATTACGGGGCAAGGCATTATGATCCGGCTGTGGGAAGGTTTATCACATCAGATCCTTTATCTGAAAAAGATTACTTTACCTCTTCTTATGTATATTGTGGAAGTAACCCAATCAATCGAATTGATAAGGACGGAAGAATTTGGGAAACGGTATGGGATGCAGCCAGTTTATCACTTGGTATAAATAGCTTTTGGAAGAATATTAGTGAAGGAAGTTATGGTGCAGCTGCAATTGATGGTGCAGGGGTTGTGATAGATGCTATAGCGGCTGCCGTTCCATTTATTCCAGGAGGCGCAGGAGCTGTTATTAATAGTGTTCGTGCCACAGATAAAATATCGGATGTTGCAAAAAGCACAAACAGAGCAGGCAAGACAATAGAAAAAACAGAGGAGACTTCAAGAGCTGCTCGTAGAGATGTCATGCGAAAAGAGGGAATTCCAACCAGTGCGCAACCCAAATCCCAATCAAAGAATGCCTCAGGAAGAGAATATACCTATGAAGTTCCTAAAAAGGGAGGAGGTACAGAATTAAAATCAGTACAACAACAGACACTGGACAGAAGCCATAAAGAACAGCCACATTGGGAAGCTGGAAAAATCAAAATAAGAGAGAACCAAATTCAATATAATTCATATAATCGAGTTAAATTAGAAACCTCAAAAAGTAAAACCTACTATAAAAACTTTGAATAAGATGAATAACAACGAAACATACGAACAGAAAAGAAGAAGATTATTTGGCAAAGTCAATTTTTTACCAGCATACTTACAACAGCTCAATAAACTATTGAATATAGAAGTTACAGCCGATATGCTTCTTTCTATTGTAAAAACAGATAGCTTCTTAGAACAGATAGACTTTGACTCCGATACTTTATTTTACAAAGAAACAATTTCATTTGAAGACAAAGAGAAGTTACAAAGAATAGTGCGGTCGAAACTACTGGATTGGAATGCCAACTATATGATGGAACTAACCAATGTAAAAGAATGTGGATTACTACCTATCCCTAATTTGTCGGTTTTTAATTGGGACTTCAAATATGAAGATGAAAAGAGTGGAATCATTGTATTTATCAGGCAAGATAAAAAAGAAGAATTGGTATTAGACTTTTATGAAGAAGATTTTCAATATTTTTTAGATATTGAAATTTATCGACCAATAAAATAAAAGAATAACAAATAGAAGCCATAAATATGAAGAAAAATGATTTATTTTCAATCATTGAACATGTATCATATGAACAATATGAAAATGTTATATCTAATACATGCATCAATGATTGTAATGAATATAAACAAAATCTCCTACATGAAGCCATTGCTTGTTGTAGAAATGATATTGCAACAAACCTGATAAATAGAAATATTAATATAAATCAACAAGACTACAAAGGAGAAACTCCTTTACATTATTGTGCCGCATATTTCAATCTTGAAATAGCAGAATTATTACTGCAAAAAAAAGCTCAAATCAATATTATTGATAAATATGGAAATAATCCTTTATGGGTTGCGGTATTCAATGCTCATGGTGATTATAGAATGGTAAAACTCTTTTTAAAGTATAATGCTAATATTCAAAACAAGAATAGAGCTAATCGCTCTCCATTGGATTTTGCCAAACAAATCAATGACTTAGATTTAGTTAATATTCTTCTTCATGAGAGGTCAAATAATTCATAAATTACAAATGAATTAGAGCTTTAATGTAATCCTGCCAATATGCTACTTATCAAGTATAATGGCAGGATTCTTTAGTATATCCGGACAGACGGGACGGTGGAAACCTATACCGACAACGAAGGAAGAACCGTGCTGGAGCGGAGAATACACACCGATACGAAGGGAACGGAACACCTTGACACCTACTATGTGTACGATGACCTGAACAGACTGCGCTACGTGCTGCCCCCGCAGGCAGAAGAAATATTCCGGCAGGCAGGAGAAACCCGTTCCGGAAGTGATAAAGGGATAGCAGACTACGCATATGCACCCTGCTACAACGGAAACATCAGCAGCATCAGTTGGAAGGCAGGAGAGGAACAGAGCACAAGAGGTTACAGGTTTACCTACGACGGACTGGACCGCATGAAAAAGGCGGAATACGGAGAAGGAGAACGGCTTGCATCACTGGCGGACTCGAGTTCCAGAACGGGTCAGATAGCGAAACGGAATATACCTGCGATGAAAATTACAATGATTTTATTTCGAAGTAAATAATGTTTTATGTTAGATGAAAAATCAGATGATAAAAGCGTTATACTCTTTACTGAACGAATGCGAGCCGTTTTCGTGTGTGAAGTCGGTTCCGAGGAAATGATCGGATAACGTACAGAGAGCGTATTTGCAGTCACTCTGCCGGATGGCTATCGATACGCAATGATTGTCATTCCCGTACGAAATCATCAGGATAGGTATGTCGTGCAGCAATTCGATGATACGGCTGCTTGCATCCGAATATCCCCAATTCAGTTTTCCGAGTATGCTGATAGTGGCAATATTGTTTTCCGTGATTAATTCGGCAAATCCTGACAGCTCACGGCGGAGCAGGCTGAGGTTTTCGGTATCTGTTTCTATCGCCATCGAAATGTTGGTGCTGGATGATGTCATCAGATAAATGGATACCTTGTACTTCGCAAAGACAGTAAGTGTTTTCTCCAGAAAGCGGAAGGAAGAAACACTTCCCGATGAATGCAGTCGGATGTAGGTTATGTGTTTCCGGGCTGTGATGGCTTTTACGGTATGCGTTTCTTCTTGTATTTCACTGACGAGGTGGATGATGCGGCCTTGTCCGTTTATCAGCCGGATACTAATCTGATATTGATGGGCAAGCGAGAGACTGCGGGGTGATACCAGACGAACGCCGGCATTGATGAGGCTCTCGGCTTCTTCGAAGGAGAACATCGTGTCGTTGCTTTCTTCCGGCTTTTGATTGTCGTTCGGGATGTATATTTCTTTTGCCTGTATCCGTTGTACGAGTTCTTGAGCACGGAAAGCGATGGCCAGATACATGGCATAAGCGCAACTGTCACCTTTGGCGATATATTCTACTTCACCGTAAGCATTCTGGCATACAAGCGACTGGGTGACATAGACTGCGGCTTGTGCTGTTTGCGCAAAAGCTTGTGCCTGCTGGCAGATTGTTTCTAAATCAGGTTTTCCGTCAGCATCCAGGTGCATCAGTGTGGCAGCATCTGCTACAGTGGCATCAATGTGTCGGCTTTTTAAATAGGCGGCTATCAGTGCCGAAGAAATGTATTCTCCCGAAATGAGTAATCTGCGTTCGTCGGACTGGCTGAACGTGCTGTTTGCCAGTTGCCGGATATGCTGGAAATTGGATGTGATCTGTGTTTGGGCAAACTCAAAGGCAGAACCATGATCGGGCAGGAATCCGGAAACAGTTTCCATGCAGTGCTTTTCCAGATGCAGGATGGCTTGTGAAGCCTTTTCCTGTTCGGCACGGAACAAATGAATGGAAATTTCTTGGAGACTGCGTTTGATTCGGTCGAAAGCAGGAACGATTATAAGTAAGGGAGCTTCTGTACAGATGTAATCAGACATCTGCATGATGTCTTCAAGATGGGTTACTGTTCCTAAATTACAAACTTTCATTTTTCTCTTTTTGAGTTAAGTGTCTGGCTATTATGCCGTTTTGTTAGCCTTTTTATCTTGCTTTTTAAGAAAGCCTTTTTACAAAGTGTAAAGATACATATTTTTATGAAACCGTATTCTTTTATGAAACTTTTGTGATGGAAGATAATTAAAATAAGAAAAACGGTTTGAAGAAGGCTTAAAAATGTCCTGTCGCAATGAGTTTATCCGATTTTTTAAGCCGGCTTTCGGTTTTTTCTCTATATTTGCAGCCATCTGAATAAAACCATATGCACGAAAACACATTACATAACCAGAGAAAATTGATCCGTTTCCGCCGTTGGAGTCGGAAAAATTATGCTGTGTTCGGAAGTCTGCACCGGCATGTGACGATTGGAAGGGTGTGTAAGGGTATTGCCGATTCATCGTTGGATAAGGCAAGACATATCGTGTCGGTAGAAGGTAACGGGCAGTGTGTATATGCTATGAACGGCATCAGGGAACAGGATGCTTCACCGTACGATATAGGGATTCCGTTGGGATGTGTCATGCTGCTTTTGATGGGACTGCCTGTGGCTGTTGAACCGGCGGGCAGTGAGGTTGCTTGTATTAGAAGAACTCAGAATAATTGTCATTTACCGAAACGGAATGGCGAAAGGATTCGTGTGACATCTTGTTGTAGGTGTGCACGGGTACTTTCGCCATTCCGCTTTTTTATGCCTATAAATATATATGATAGAAACATTAGAAAAAAAAGTTGACGACGGTCTTGAACTGACGCAGGAAGAGGCGTTTTGGCTGGCGGAGGAGGCTCCTCTGGAGGAATTGTGTGAAGCGGCTCATCGCATTACGCTGAAGTATGCTTCACATAAGTTTGATATGTGTTCCATTATCAATGCCAAGTCGGGACGGTGTTCCGAAGATTGCAAATGGTGTGCTCAGTCGGCACATTATGCAACGGGTGTTGAGGTGTACGGACTGGTTTCGCAGGAGGAATGTCTGCGCCATGCAAAGGCGAACGAAGAACAGGGAGTTGCTCGCTTCTCGCTGGTAACGAGTGGACGGAAACCTTCCAATAAGGAGGTAGAGGCTTTGTGCCGGCATTTTGCATATTTGAAAGAGCACTCAGATATACAGCTTTGCGCTTCGCTGGGGCTGGCTACTGAGGAACAGCTCGCGTTGCTTCATGAAGCAGGAGTAGTCCGCTATCATTGTAACCTGGAAACGGCGCCTTCTCATTTCGCCAATCTCTGTTCTACTCATACACAGGAAGAGAAACTGGCTACCATACAGGCTGCCCGTCGTACGGGAATGGATGTGTGTTGCGGAGGAATTATCGGAATGGGGGAAACCATGCGGCAGCGTGTGGAGTTTGCCTTTACTTTAAAATCGCTGGATATTCAGTCTATTCCGCTCAACTTGTTGCAGCCGATCAAGGGTACTCCGCTCGAAACGGAGCCTGCGCTCTCGGAAGAAGAGGTCTTGCGTACAGTGGCTATGTTCCGTTTTGTCAATCCTTCGGCTTATCTTCGTTTTGCGGGAGGACGTTCGCAACTGAGTGACGAGGCGGTACGTAAGGCGATGTATATCGGTGTGAACTCGGCTATCGTGGGAGATTTGCTGACGACGCTGGGTTCGAAAGTGGCAGAAGATAAAAAACGAATAAAGGAGGTGGGTTATGACTTATGAACAATGTGTTGATAACTTCGACAGGGAGCATTTGTGGCATCCCTATACGTCGACCATTAACCCGTTGCCTACGTATAAGGTGAAACGGGCAAAAGGGTGTATCATTACGCTGGAAGACGGTACGGAACTGGTAGACGGTATGTCGTCGTGGTGGTGTGCCGTACATGGATATAATCATCCGGTATTGAATCGGGCGATTGAAGAGCAGTTGAAAAACATGTCGCATGTGATGTTTGGAGGACTTACGCACGAGCCTGCCATCGCATTGGGAAAATTACTTTTGAAGATTGTTCCACCTTCCATGCAGAAGATTTTTTATGCCGACAGTGGTTCGGTGGCTGTAGAGGTTGCATTGAAGATGGCGGTACAGTATCAGTTTGCTGCGGGAAAGCCTGAAAAGAACAATTTTGTGACGATCCGTTCCGGCTATCATGGAGATACATGGAATGCGATGTCGGTATGCGATCCGGTGACGGGTATGCATAGTTTGTTTGGTTCGGCGCTTCCGGTACGTTATTTTGTGCCTGCGCCTCAGTGCCGTTTCGATGCCGAATGGGACGAGAAGGATATTCTTCCACTGAAGGAAACAATCGAAAAGCATCATCAGACGCTTGCCGGACTGATACTGGAGCCGATAGTTCAGGGAGCCGGCGGTATGCGTTTTTATCATCCGCAGTATCTGCGTGAGGCGGCCAGGTTGTGCCGTGAATATGGTTTGCTGCTTATCTTCGACGAGATTGCTACGGGCTTCGGACGTACCGGAAAACTGTTTGCCTGGGAACATGCCGGAGTGGAACCCGATATCATGTGTATCGGTAAGGCGCTGACCGGAGGGTATATGACTTTCTCGGCCGTGCTGACTTCCGATAAGGTGGCGGACTGTATTTCTTCACACGAGCCGCATGCTTTTATGCACGGACCTACTTTTATGGGAAATCCGCTTGCCTGTGCGGTAGCTTGCGCTTCTGTCAATCTGCTCTTGTCCAGTGGATGGGACGAGAAGGTGAAGCGCATAGAGGCACAGCTGCGGGAGGAACTGCTACCGGCTGCCGGATTGCCTCAGGTGGCAGATGTACGTGTGCTGGGGGCTATCGGAGTCATCGAAATGAAGAATCCGGTGGATATGGCATGGATGCAGCGCCGGTTTGTGGAAGAAGGTATCTGGGTACGTCCGTTCGGACGACTGGTATATATCATGCCTCCGTTTATTATCAGCAAGGAGGAACTGACAAAGCTGACTTCCGGCTTGCTGAAGATTGTAAGAGAAATAACTTGTTAAAGAAAGAAAGGAATGGAAACGATGGTTTCATCGGATAATTTATATAGCCGGACGCTCGATGCGCTGGATGAGGCTGGCAATCTGCGTACACTGTCGCAGGCGGAACATCAGGGAAAATGGATCTGGAAGGAGGGCAAGCGTATGCTGAATCTTTCTTCGAATGACTATCTGGGACTGGCTGCCGACACTGCGCTGCGTGACGAGTTTATGCGCACGCTTTCGGAACGTGATTTTCTGTTCTCGTCGTCGTCGTCGCGCCTGTTGACCGGTAACTTTACCATATACGATGAATTGGAACAGATGCTTGCCGAGCTATTCGGGGCAAGCGGTGCACTGGTCTTTTCGAGCGGTTATCACATGAATACAGGAATACTTTCCGCCGTGGCTGATGCGCATACGCTGATTCTGGCAGACAAGCTGGTACATGCCAGTCTGATTGACGGAATCCGGCTGTCGGCTGCACGGTGCATCCGTTATCGTCATCAGGATTACGGGCAATTGGAGGCTTTGCTTGCCAAGAGTTATAAAGACTACGAACGGATCATTATCGTGACGGAGAGTATTTTCAGTATGGATGGAGATGTGGCTCCTCTCGACCGGTTGGTGGACTTGAAAAAGCGTTATCCCGGTGTGATGCTGTATGTGGATGAGGCCCATGGTATCGGTGTACGTGGCAAAAACGGACTGGGTGTGGCCGAGGAACAAGGATGTATGAAGGATATTGACTTTCTGTGCGGTACGTTCGGTAAGGCGTTGGCTTCGGTCGGAGCGTATGTGGTGTGCAGTGAGGTAATGCGCTCATTTCTGGTTAACCGGATGCGGACATTTATCTTTACGACAGCACTTCCTCCGCTGAATGTGGCATGGACAAAGTTTATCCTGTCGCGTCTGGGAGGCTGGAACGACCGTCGGGAGCGACTGGCTGAGGCAGCTCTTCGGGTGCAGGCAGCTGTCCGGGGGACAGGTCGTGAGTGCCCTTCTTCAAGTCATATTGTTCCTTTTATTGTGGGTGAGAGCAATCAGACCATCCTGAAAGCGGAAGACATGCAGCGGAAAGGATTTTATGTGCTGCCGGTTCGTCCGCCTACGGTTCCCGAAGGAACTTCCCGATTGCGTATTTCGCTGACGGCAGCTGTCACAGAAGAGGAAGTGGACAGTTTATGCCGTGAGTTGTAAAGATTATGAACGTTTAAAAAACACCGGTACGAATGCATGAAAAAACTTCAGCATGTTTTAAGAAAAACATCAGCATATTTTTCCGAAAACATCAGCATATTTTTTTTTAATATCAGCATGTTTTTTTGCATGTCTGCCGAATGACTGAAAATGAAGCAATTATTTATAAAAAAAGAAAATAGTCCACGCCTGCTTCTCTTCTTTGCTGGATGGGGAAGCGACGAGAATCTGTTCCGCCGTACGGTGGCGGAAGGGTACGACTGTCTGCTCTGCTTCGATTACCGTACGCTGGAGTTCGATTATTCTTTGTTGGATGGTTATCGTGAAATCAGACTGCTTGCCTGGTCGATGGGAGTATGGGTAGCCGGACAGATTCTTTCGGGGCATACTTATCCCTGGGAGATGAAACTGGCTGTCAACGGTACACCTTTCCCGATAGATGACCGGCGGGGAATAGCGGAAGCGGTTTTTCACGGTACACTGGAGAATTTTTCGGATGCTACGCTGGCGCGTTTCCGCCGGAGAATATGTGGCGGTGCGGGACAAGTGAAGGAGTTTCTTTCGCGTCAGCCTTACCGTACGACGGAAGAGCTGGGAGCGGAACTGGCTGCTTTGGAGCATGAGGTCGGGAAGGTTCAGCCTGCGGCTTTTGTGTGGGACAAGGCAATCATCGGTTTGTGTGACAAGATTTTTATTCCGGCAAATCAGCGTGCCGCATGGACTGGCACAGAGGTGATGGAGGTGGAAGCAGAACATTATGATACTGTGTTGTTCGACCGCCTGCTGGAAGGAAAGGGGGAAGAATGGACAAGACGTTGATTCGCCGCCGTTTTGCTAAGGCTGTGGGCAGTTATTCCATACGGGCGGATGTACAGCGGCAGATTGCTTATCACATGGCTGATGCGATAGGCAAGTATATCCCATCGGGGGGACGGCGTAACGTGCTGGAGATTGGTTGTGGAACAGGCATGTTTACCCGTGCCTTTCTGCATCGTGCTACTCCCGAACGCTTGTTGCTGAACGACTTGTGTCCCGAAGTGGAACCGTATCTTACCGATTTGCTTGCCAATAAGAGGATTCATTTTGCTGCATCCGATGCAGAGGTGCTGAATTTCCCGTCGGGGCAGAATCTGATTGTGTCGTGCTCTGCCATTCAGTGGTTCGACCAGCCGGAGAAGTTTCTGGCAGGCTGTCGCAAGCTCCTGACGGCCGATGGTTATCTGGCTTTCAGTACATTTGGCCCTCAGAATGTAAAAGAGGTGGTATCGCTTACTTCGGATACGCTTCCTTACCGTTCGCTGAAGGAGTTGACAGATGTATTGTCGGCTGAATATCAGATTGTATATAGCCGAGAGGAAAAACTGAAGTTGTCGTTCGCTTCGCCGCTGGAGGTACTGAAGCATCTGAAGGAAACGGGAGTGACGGGCATACGTCGCCAGAGTTGGACGAGGGGAGAACTGGATGATTTCTGCCGCCGCTATAAGGAACAGTACACGGCTCCCGACGGAACCGTTCCGCTAACTTATCATCCTATTTATATGATTTGTAAAAAATAAAATGTAATAATATGAAAGACAATGTTTTTTTTGTGAGCGGCATTGATACCAATGTCGGAAAGAGTTATGCTACCGGTTATCTGGCAAAGACATGGAACGGACAAGGTGTGCGTACCATTACACAGAAGTTTATTCAGACGGGAAATGTCGGTATGTCGGAAGATATCGAACTGCACCGTAAGATTATGGGAACCGGTTTGCTGCCGGAAGATGAAAGCGGACTGACCATGCCCGAGATATTTACTTATCCCTGCTCGCCTCACTTGGCTGCTGAAATAGATCATCGTCCGATTGATTTTGACAAGATAGAAAAGGCTACCCGTCAGTTGAGTGAAACCTATGATGCGGTCTTGCTGGAAGGAGCAGGCGGTCTGATGGTTCCGCTTACCCGCGATTTGCTGACAATCGATTATGTGGCGCAGAAAAACTATCCGTTGATTTTTGTAACTTTCGAAGGAATCGCAATAGATTTCAACGAAACGCAGTTTCTGAAAGCCCATTCGCCGATGGTATCAAGAGCGCTGTTTTCCGCAAATTCCACGGTTTCCAAGCCTATGCAATCATAGAAAGCTCTGTCCTCTATCGCCGTAACGCTTGCGGGAAGAATTACCTTTTTCAAAGTAACTTTTCCTGCAAACACGCCGGATTTCAGCGTGGTAACGCCCTCTTTGATTTCAAACGTTTCGGGAACGTCGCCTAAAATATAGGTGATTTCCGTTCCGTCCTTACTGTATATCACAGAACCGTCCGCTTTAAAGTACCCAAGCTGATTACCGTTGTCGTCCGTCGGCAGTTTAACTTCGGTAATCGAGCCGCAAAAGTCGAATACGTTGGTTATATCCGCCACCGTAGACGAAAGTTCTATCGTTTTCAGCTGTTTGCATCCCTTAAACAGTTCTACTCCCAGCGCCCCTGTATTCAGCACTTCAATCGTTTCGGGGAACTTGAACGAGGTAAGTCCCGTGTTCTCAAACGCCTGCGTAGCGATAGACCGCAACGAGCTCTTGCCTTGCACTGTGCCCGCTTCCTGGTTGGTTTCCGCATACGTTTCAAACGTTACGGATTTCAACGCGGAACAACCATAGAAAGCGCCGCCGTTACTTCCGTACGACTCGATAGTTTCCAGCGTTGCGGGAAGCGTTATGCTTTCCAGTTTCACGCAACTTTCGAACGCATTTCCTTCGATTTTTTTCAGCTTGCTGTTCTCGCCGAAATCGATATCTGTCAACTGGCTGCAGAAAACAAACGCACCGTATTTAATTGTTTCCAACGCGCTGTTCTTGCCGAACGAAACGGAAGTGAACGGCTGCTTTCCGCCTTTTGAATCGGCAAACGCCCGATCATGCACGGTGGTAAGCTTGCTGTTATCCGCAAAGATTATTTCTTTTACGTTCGTTTCGCCGAACACTCGTCCTGCTTTCGTCATAGGCGAAGCGGAAGAAGAAGCAAGCGTATCTTCGCCGAAATCGGTAACGTTTGCGCCGATTTTAATCGTGGTATTTTCGGGGAACTGCGTTGCATAAAACGCCCGGGCGCGCACCGCCGTAAGCTTTTCGGGCAGAGTCAGCGTAAGTTTTCCGGTTGCGTCCGCCTGAACGTCATCGCCGTTTTTAATCATGTTCAAAGGCGTATTCATAAACGCGCCGTCGCCGAGCACGCCTACATTCGAATCCGCCCCGAAATCAATCGTCGTCAGACTTTCGCAGCCGTAAAATGCATAAGTGCCTACGTACGAAAGTCGTTTCGGAAATTTAATCGAAGTCAGCGAAATGCAACCCTTTTCAACGGTGCGACCACCCGTACCCAACCTCCTCTCATAATAATAACCGAACGCGCCCGTATAAATCGTAGTATCTACCATGCTGGATCCTTCACCGGAATGAGTCTTTGAATACGATCCGTCTTCCAGCACCAACGGATTTCCGTCGTTGCCCTCGGCAAAGTTTACGGTAGCCAGCGAAACGCATCCCTGGAAGGCGCCCGCGGCAATCGAGGATACCGTGTTGGGGACAACAATCGTTTTAAGACCGCTGCACCCCTTGAACAATCCGGTTTTAATCGTTTTCAACCCCACGGGAAGCTCAAACGTCGTCAGCGCTGTCGCGTTATACAACGCATTTTCGCCGATATCGAACGCTTCGCCCGCCAGTTCGCCGTTAAAGCTTACCGAAGTAACCCCGGTATTGTAAGCAAACGCTTCTTTATAAATTTCAATCAGCGTGTTCGGCAATTTCACGTCGCCCGTTTTGGCAAACGGACAGAAATACAATCTCACCGGCACTTCTTTCGCCGTCGTTTCGTCGCCTTCTTTCTCGTACTTTCCGAAGAGCATGCCGTTTTCCGAATAATAATGTGTGTTGTTTTCGTTTACGTCCACTCTTTCCAGTTTCGGAGAAACGCCCGTCGTTTTGAAAAGATCCATCGAAACAAACGTATATTTCTTCGTTTCCGAACCTTCTTCCTGAACTTCCGCCCAGGTACCGAGGCGCTCTACGGAAGCAGGCAGACTTACGCTGACAAGTTCCGCACAGTTTGCAAACGCACCGTCGCCCACGGAAACAACGCCCTCGCGCAGCGCAAGCGCGGTAAGCGCATGGCAGCCCGAGAAAGCTTTCGCGCCGATGGTCAGCGCGCCCGTGCCGTCCTCAAACGTGAACGTAGTCATATATTTGCAATTCTGGAACGCGCCCTCGCCGATAGACGTAACGCGGGCGGGAAGCACGAACGCCGTAAACCCGTAGCAGCCGGAAAATACGTTGTCGCCAAGAGTCAGCGCCTGTTCCTCGGCAGTTACACCCTCTGCGGATGCTACAGGCTTTTTCCATACCACTTCGGTAAGCGCCGTGCAGTCTTTGAACGCCGCGTTTCCGATTTCCGTTACGTTCGCGCCGATCGTAACTTTCGTAAGCTTCTGTCTGCATACAAACACGTTCGCGCCGATCGTCGTAATCGATCCGGGAAGTTCGTACTCGCCCTCTTTCAAGATTGGGTAATACAAAATCTTCGTAGGCACATTTACCTGTTCTTCGCTCAGGTGTTTATCGTAAATAACGCCGTCGCTGCCTTCGTAGTAATAGTTGTTCTCTTTATCTACGGTTACGGTGGCAAGTACGGCGTTGGTGCCGCCGAACACCGCGGAAATATCCACGTTCGCAAGCCCCTTGCCGATGTGCAGCGTTTGCACGCTGCTTCCGCCGTATGCGGAAACAAACGCCCCGTCTTTGAACGTAACGCTGCCGTTGCTGTTTACGGTTACCACTGTAATTTTCGTACCGCCGAACGCAGCCCCGCCCAGATAGCGCACGTTTTCCGTAAGCGTAAGCTCCGGAATTTTCGTACAGCCGTAGAACGCCCGGTCTTCGATTCTGAGATCGGCGTCGCCCTCTCCGCCTTCAAACGTCAGCGTCGTAATACCCGTACAACCTTCAAACGCCGATTCGCCGATATTCTGAAGTCTTGCCGGCACCGCAAACGTCGTGATTTTTGTATTCTTATAAAACGCCTTGTCGCCGATACTCGTTACCGAATCGGGCAGCACAACAGCGGTATCCGTTTTTCCTGCGGGATAATACAATAACGTTTTTCCGTCGGCGCTTAAAAGCATGCCGTTCTGCGCGGAATATACCCGTTCCTTGTCCGGCGCAGCATTGCCTCTCACTTCGATATTCGCCAGATGGCTGCATCCTTTGAATACGGACTGTTTATAAGAACCGTCGTCGGCAGCCTTAGCGTCGTACAACTTCATCGTCATAAGACGTGCGGGCAGAATCAGGTTCTCCAGTCTATAGCAGCCTTCAAATGCCTTTTCGTCTATCGTCAGCGCTTTTTCTTCCGTTCCTTCCGGCGCGGCAAGGAATTCCACCTCCGTCAGGTATCTTGCGGTAGCAAACCCGTTTGCCATCACGTTCGTAACGCTTGCGGGCACAATAATCTTCGTAAGTTCTCTGCCGGAGAATACTTCCGCGGGAATCGTCTCCACCTCGTCGGGAATGGCATAAACGCCGTTGTTCCCGGTTTTCGCGTTGGGGAAATAGAACAGCGTCTTACCGGTAACGCCGTCGTTCTTGATTACCACGCCGTCCTTCTGCGTCTTTCCGTCCGCCCCGGTAATTTCCGGCGAATAGTACACCGGGTCCACAGTGCCCTCTACTTCGTAAATCGTTACGGATTCAAGCGCGGAACAATCGGAGAACGCCTCAGGCACAATCTTGGTGATGCTGTTCGGAATGTTGATGGCAACGATATTTTTGCATCCGGTGAACGCTTCCGCTTTGATTTCCAGCACCTTTTTCCCGTTGTACGTCGCGGGAACGGTAATCGTAGTGAGATATTTCGCGCCCGCCGCGGGCTTTTTCACGTTATAGCCGCCGAAACCGGCTTCAAATTCGAATATTTCCGCCCAGCGCGCGGTAAGCGTAGCGCCGCCGAGATACTGCCAGCCGTTTTCGGTGATGCTCGCGCCGTTCTGGTCCGCTACCTGCGTATTGCCGTTGAACCAGCCCACAAACGCACGGTTCGTGTCGTTCGATTCGGGCACGGGTAAAGTGAACGGCTGTCTGTATTTCACAGTCGCTCCTTCCGATAAGTCGGAGGCGTTATACGTGCCGCCGTCCAGAGTCAGCTGATACGATTTCGGTTCCCACTTCGCATACAACGTCAGATTTCCGTCGTTTTCGAATACGGGCAACGCGCCGTAAGTCAGTTCGTACTTTCTTCCGGCCCCGTTCTCGCCGTCGTACCAGCCGGCAAAATCATAGCCGTTGAAATCGGGAGCGGGCAGCGCAATTTCGTCGCCCGTCGCATAATATCTGTCCGCAATCGTCTGCTCGCTATCGCCTACGTTGTAGCTCACGGTATACGCTTCCACCGTCGTTTCCGCCCATGCCGAAGCCTCGCCCGCCGCATTGTACGAACGCACGCGCAAAATATTGTTTCCGCTCGTCGTCAGCGTAACTTTCGCGAAAGCGTCGCTCGCTTCGAATACTTCGCCGTCGTTCACCTGCACTTCGTATTTCTTTGCGCCTACAACGCTGTTCCAGGTCAACGTCCCGTTCGAATATTCGGGGTTCAGCTCCGCCGCGGTCGTCAGCGTGAGAATCTCGCCGAACAGCGAATTGCCCGCAGCCGCCTCGTCTTTCGCGCAGACGGAAATCGCGTACGTTTTGTTCGCGGCAAAATCGCCCGCGGTAAACGTATACGCGTTCGTATCCGTATCAATCGTTCTGTCGCCGATTTTAACGATATACCCCTTCGCGCCCTCCACGGCGTTCCAGGTCAGCGTGTAATCGTTCAGTACCGGCTTCGAAGGCGCGGCAAGCGTGCTCTTCGTCCAGGTAGCGGTTGCGGCAACGGAATTGTTGAATCCTCTGCCCACGGCAACCAGTTTGATTGTATATTCGCCCTTCGCATAGCCTTTCAGATCGAACGAGGTTTTCGTGCCCATGTTAATCGCTTCGCCGTCGTTGATCGTCAACAGATAATAATCCGCGTACTTTACCGCGCTCCACGATAATTTTTCGTTCGTCCCGTCAAGCACGAAGTTTTCGGGCGTTGCCAGCGAGCCGTCGAACGTATACGTTGCCGATACGGAATTGCGATACCCTTCTTTCGCCACCGCCGTTACGGTAAACGTAATGCCGCCTTCTTTCATCGCGCAGCCGGAAAAATCATAGAACGTATCCGTTCCGAGGTCGATTTCTTCATGTACGTGATTTTCCGTACCGCACTCGTACGTAAGCAGATACTTTTCCGCTCCTTCCACGGCGCCGAACGTAAACACGGAAGGATATTTCACCGCAAACAGACATACGCGCGCCAGCGTCTTGTTTTTATAATATGCTTTCGTCTCGCTGTTGCCGCTCTTTACGGTAACAACGTAGTCGCCCGCTTCCTCCGCGGAAAAATCGAACGAATATCTGAGCGAGGAAGTCGTCGTTTCGCGCACCGTCTGCTCCGTACCGTCGTCCTTCAGTTTCGCAACGGTGATTTCATACGACTTGTTCACGCCGAGCGACGTCCAGGAAATTTCCTTTTCGCCCACGGAAACCGCGGAAACGCCGGAATTTTCCCATACGGCGTACAGCACGATGTTTTCGTAAATCGCGTCGCCTTCGTTATATTTCGCCGTCAGCTTCGTTTCGTCGTTGTACGCGCTGTACCACCAGCCGAGGAATTTCGCTCCGTCCTTTTCTCCGGGCTGCGGCAGATTAAACAGCTTTCTTCCCGTCGTTTTACCGGGGAACTCCGCCCCCGTGTACCCGGAGAACGTAACCGTGTATTCTTCCGTGCCTAAAAGCTCCACGAAGTAAGCGTAGAGCGTGATGTCCTTCGTAACGGGCTGGTCGAACGAATATTTTTCCTTGAACGAGGGATCTTTATACCAGCCGATGAAAGCAAATTCTTTGCCGTCAACCGTCTTTACGGGGTCGGCGGGTTTTTCCAGCTTCTTGCCGTTCAGAACTTTCGCGTCCGCCTGCGCAACGCCTCCGTTCATCTCGAATTTTACGGTATAATCCACGTTTCTGAGGAAAGTATACGTATGATTGCCGTATGTAAACGAAATCGTCGCTTCGCTGTACGTCGCTTCGATAATCGTTCCGTCCGTCGTAACCAGCCGCAATTTGGTACCGTTGTAAAGATAGGTGCCGTCAATCGTCTGCCCGCCCAGTTTCAGCGTGAATTTCCGCCTCGATTTCAAGAGTTGAATTCTCTTTATCAAGCAGATAAAAGAGCTTCATCAATCTGTCTTTT
>ENA-UEPV01000828-UEPV01000828.1-human-gut-metagenome-genome-assembly--contig:-NODE-828-length-20790-cov-12.072273_pt1 | contig 20790 bp, 17 predicted proteins | sample MGYA00242942_ERZ507925 | MGnify/ENA primary metagenome ERZ507925 (study PRJEB26167, sample SAMN06115453) | human gut metagenome | host: Homo sapiens | place: China:Fujian | collected 2015-08-26... | reverse complement strand
TTTGAACTGCGGCAGAAAACCACAACGCGACAGAAAGATGGAGGAACGCCATGAAGATCATCAAGCGCAACGGGTCCGAGGTCCCGTTCGATATCACCAAGATCATCACCGCTGTTACCAAGGCCAGTGATTCCGTGGGCGGCAAGAGCCGCCTGACCCGCGAGCAGATCAACCAGATCGCCGACGACGTCACGGAGCAGTGCCAGGCGCTCAACCGCGCCGTCAGCGTGGAAGAGATCCAGGATATGGTCGAGAATAAGCTGATGGACATGAAGGCGCACGACATCGCCCGCCATTATATCACCTACCGCTACGTCCAGAGCCTGAAGCGCCAGACCAACACCACCGATGAGCGCATCCTGAGCCTGATCGAGTGCCAGAACGAGGAAGTCAAGCAGGAAAACGCCAACAAGAACCCCACCGTCAACAGTGTGCAGCGCGACTACATGGCCGGTGAAATCTCCAAAGACCTGACCGCCCGCCTGCTGCTGGACCCGGAGATCGTCAAGGCGCATCAGGAGGGCCTGATTCACTTCCACGATTCCGACTACTTCGCCCAGCACATGCACAACTGCGACCTGGTCAACCTGGAAGATATGCTCCAGAACGGCACTGTCATCTCCGGCACCTATATCGAGAAGCCCCACAGCTTCTCCACCGCCTGCAACATCGCGACCCAGATCATCGCGCAGGTCGCCTCCAACCAGTACGGCGGCCAGAGCATCAGCCTGACCCATCTGGCTCCCTTTGTGGACGTCTCCCGCCGAAAGATCGCCAACGAGGTCGAGGTCGAGATGGAGGGTCTGGATGTCTCCGCTGAGCGGAAGAAGGAGATCGTCGAGCGCCGCCTGCGCAATGAGATCAACCGCGGTGTCCAGACCATCCAGTATCAGGTCGTCACCCTGATGACCACCAACGGTCAGGCCCCCTTCATCACCGTGTTCATGTATCTGGGCGAAGCCCGCAACGCACAGGAAAAGGCCGACCTTGCCATCATCATCGAGGAGACCATCCGTCAGCGCTATCAGGGCGTGAAGAACGAGGCCGGTGTCTGGATCACCCCCGCCTTCCCCAAACTCATCTATGTGCTGGAAGAGGACAACATCCACCCCGGCGACCCCTACTACTACCTGACCGAGCTGGCTGCCAAGTGTACCGCCAAGCGGATGGTCCCCGACTACATCTCCGAGAAGAAGATGCTCGAGCTGAAGGTGGACAAAAACGGCGAGGGCCACTGCTACACCTGCATGGGCTGCCGCAGCTTCCTGACCCCCTATGTTGACCCCGAGACCGGCAAACCCAAGTATTATGGCCGCTTCAATCAGGGCGTCGTGACCATCAATCTGGTGGACGTGGCCCTCAGCTCCGGCGGCAACTTTGATAAGTTCTGGAAGATCTTTGACGAGCGTCTGGCCCTCTGCCACCGCGCTCTGCAGGCCCGCCACAAGCGCCTGCTGGGTACCCCCAGCGACGCCGCCCCCATCCTGTGGCAGTACGGCGCATTGGCCCGCCTCAAGAAGGGCGAGAAGATCGACAAGCTGCTCTTCGGCGGCTACTCCACCATCAGCCTCGGCTACGCCGGCCTGTATGAGTGCGTAAAGTATATGACCGGCAAGAGCCACACCGACGCCGGCGCAAAACCCTTCGCCCTCAGCGTGATGCAGCACATGAACGACAAGTGCAACGAGTGGAAGAAGGCCGAGAACATGGACTACTCCCTCTATGGCACCCCGCTGGAATCCACCACCTACAAGTTCGCCAAGTGCCTGCAGAAGCGGTTCGGCATCGTCCCCGGCATCACCGACAAGAACTATATCACCAACAGCTACCACGTCCATGTCTCCGAGCACATCGACGCCTTCACCAAGCTGAAGTTTGAGAGCGAGTTCCAGAAGCTGTCTCCGGGCGGTGCCATCAGCTATGTGGAAGTCCCCAATATGCAGGACAACCTCGAGGCGGTCATGAGCGTGCTGCAGTTCATCTACGACAACATCATGTACGCCGAGTTGAACACCAAGTCCGACTACTGCCAGTGCTGCGGCTACGACGGCGAGATCAAGATCGTCGAGGACGACGGCAAGCTGGTATGGGAATGCCCTAAGTGCGGCAACCGTGACCAGAACAAGCTGAATGTTGCCCGCCGCACCTGCGGCTATATCGGCACCCAGTTCTGGAACCAGGGCCGGACGCAGGAGATCAAGGATCGGGTGTTACACTTGTAACCCTCTCAGGCGCTTCGCGCCAGCTCTCCCAAGGGGAGAGCCATTGGCAAGCTACCCAAGCGCAAAAAAATTGCAAGGCAAAGCAGCGTGCTCTGCTTTCAGGTCTGATTTATGAACTACGCAACTATTAAATATTACGACATCGCCAACGGGCCGGGCGTCCGCACCAGCGTCTTTGTTTCCGGCTGCCGCCACCACTGCCCCGGCTGCTTCAATGAGGTGGCATGGGATTTCGGCTATGGCCAGCCCTTCGACAAGCCCGTCCGCAACGAGGTGTTCGCCTCCTGCAAGCCGGACTATATCACGGGCCTCTCCCTGCTGGGCGGCGAGCCGATGGAGCCGGAGAACCAGCGGGAGCTGGTGACCTTCGTGCAAAATTTCAAAGCCCTTTACCCGAAGAAAACAGTCTGGTGCTACTCCGGCTACACCTGGGAGCAGCTGACCGGCAAAGTCCCCTGCCACGCGCGGTGCGAAGTCACCGACGAGCTGCTGAGTCTGCTGGATGTGCTGGTGGATGGCCGCTTCGTGGAGGCTGAGCACGACATCTCCCTCCGCTTCCGGGGCAGCCGGAACCAGCGTCTGCTGGATGTTCCCAAGTCCCTCGCCGCCGGGCAGCCGGTGTGGTGGCAGGACGAAAAAGTATTCTCCACCCATACGATGGAACGATAAACAAAAAGCGCAGATTTTCCACAACGAGCCTCTCCGCTCGTGGAAGATCTGCGCCTTTTCTTATTCTCTGCTTCCCACCATATCCTCAATGGCCCGCAGGAACGCCATGCCATAGCGGGCGGCTTTCTTTTCGCCGACGCCGGTGATGTTTAAAAACTCATCCATGCTCAGGGGCTTGCTCTGGACCATCTCGCGGAGGGTCGCGTCGCTGAACACCATGTAGGCCGGAACATTCTGCTTCGCTGCAAGACGCTTGCGGAGGGCGTAGAGCGCGGCCAGCAGCTTCTCGTCTGCCTCGCTGAGGTCGCCGCCGGCAGCAGCACGGCGGGCCGACAGCCGCCGGGAGTTGGCCGCGGCCCTCTGCTTTGCGGCGGCAGCGCGCTGTTCCACCTCCTGCGCATTCTGCTCGGCAAAGAGGCAGCAAGAACAGTTGCCGCACTTTTCAGGTGCGGCCTCGCCGAAATAGTTCAGCATGAACCGCCGCAGGCACTTCTGGGTGGTGGAGTAGAAAGTCATATACTTGAGCCGCTCTTCCGCCTTGCGGGCGGCCTCGGCCTTGACGTCGGCGGGCAGGCCGTTGTCCGTCTCCATCTCTTTGTCGATGAAGAAGCGGATGGTTCGCACATCCGTACCGGAATAGAGCAGGATGCAGCGGGACGGCAAACCGTCGCGGCCCGCGCGGCCCGCCTCCTGATAATAGCTCTCCAGATCCTTGGGCATATTGTAATGGATGACGAACCGGACGTTGGGCTTGTCGATGCCCATGCCGAAGGCGTTGGTCGCCACCATGATTTGAACGCGGTCGTAGAGGAAGTCGTCCTGATTCTTCCGGCGCACCTCGGCGTCCAGCTTGGCGTGGTAGGCCGCTGCCCGGATGCCCCGGCTCTGGAGCAAGCGGGCCGTCTCGTCCACCTGCTTCGTAGTGCTGCAATAGACGATGCCCGCGTTGTCGCCCTCCCGAAGCACAAGGTCCAACAGCTCCTTCGGCTTCTGGCTGGGCAGGGCGCGGCGCGTCTCGAAGTAGAGGTTGGGCCGGTCGAAGCCGGTCGTCACCTCATAGGGCTGATGGAGCTCGAGGTGGCTGCGGATGTCGTCCCGCACCCGGGCCGTCGCCGTGGCCGTGAACGCGCCCACCACCGGGCGATTCGGCAGGCTGTCCACGAACTCCTTGATACGGAGATAGCTGGGGCGGAAGTCCTGCCCCCACTGGCTGATGCAGTGGGCCTCGTCCACCGTCACCATGCTGATGAGCTTTTCCTGCGCGAAGCGCTGGAAGCCCGGCATTTCCAGCCGCTCCGGGGCCACATAGATGATCTTATACCAGCCCTCCCGGGCGCGGCGGAGCATGAGGGCCTTCTGGTTGTCGGTGAGACTGTTGTTGAGGAAAGCCGCCGCCACACCGGCCTGCACCAGCGCCCCCACCTGGTCTTTCATCAGACTGACCAGCGGCGACACCACGATGGTGATGCCCGGCAGAAGCAGCGCCGGCACCTGATAGCAGATGGATTTGCCCGCACCGGTGGGCATCACCACCAGCACATCCTGCCCGTCCAGCAACCGCCGGACGATGTCCTCCTGTCCGGGACGGAAACTGTCGTAGCCAAAAACTTTTTTCAAGATAGAATGCGGGTCTGCCATGGGTGCCTCCTGCGTTTTTCAAATCTGTATCCGTATTATTATAGCACAGCCCGGCCCGAAATGGTATCAGATCGCTCTTCTGTCGTCGTTTTTTGGCAGGTATTTGCTGGTGTTCCTAGCTTTTTGTGCGCGAAAATGCTATAATAAGAATACATATCTCCATCTCCGGTCCATTTTGTTCTGAACATGGCCGGGCAAGCACGATAAGGAGCTTATTTTTATGCAACAGAAACTCATTACTTTTGCCGTCCCGTGCTACAACTCGGCGGCATATATGCGCCACTGCATCGAAACGCTGCTCTCCGCCGGGGAGCAGGCTGAGATCATCCTCGTGGACGACGGTTCCGTGAAGGACGAGACCCCGGCCATCTGCGACGAGTACGCTGCCAAGTACCCCACCATCGTCAAGGCCGTCCATCAGGAGAACGGTGGCCACGGCGAGGGCGTCAACCAGGGCATCCGCAACGCCACCGGCCTCTACTACAAAGTCGTGGACAGCGACGACTGGCTGGACACCGACGCCCTCCAGAAGGTGCTGGCCCGCCTGCACACCCTCGTGACCCGCGGCACCGCCCCCGACCTCATGATCTGCAACTATGTCTACGAGCACACCGAGGACGGCACCAGCCACACTGTGCGGTACACCAACATCTTCCCGCAGGAGCGTCTGTTCACCTGGATGCACGTCGGCCACTTCCGCCCCGACCAGAACCTGCTGATGCACTCGGTCATGTACCGCACTGAGGTGCTGCGCAAGTGCGGCATGGTGCTGCCCAAGCATACCTTCTACGTGGACAACATCTTCGTCTACCAGCCTCTGCCTTTCGTCAAGACCATGTATTATATGGACCTTGACCTCTACCGCTACTTCATCGGCCGTGCCGACCAGAGCGTCAACGAGAGCATCATGGTCAAGCGCGTGGACCAGCAGCTCCGCGTCACCAAGCATATGATCGACTGTCAGGACCTCGACGCCCTCAAGGGCGAGAAGAAACTGCGGGCCTATATGCTCCACTACCTCTCCATGATGATGGCCGTCAGCGACATCTTCCTGCTGCTGGACGGCAGCGCCGAGGCGAAAGAAAAGCAGAAGGGCCTGTGGCAGTATCTGCGCGAACACACCAGCGCCGCAGTCTACCGCTCCATCCGCTTCGGCTTCGGCGGCGTGACCAATCTGCCCTTCCCCAAGGGCGACGCCATCGTGGTGGGCGGCTACCGCATCGCACGGAAGATCTTCAAGTTCAACTGAATTCACGATTGTTGCATACAACAGGGTCACTGCGCAGGCAGCGGCCCTGTTTTTTTGCCCTTTTCGGCCATTTGTTAAGGAATCTTCAATTTTGCTGCATGAAAAGATGTTGCTTTTCAGGAAGTTGAATAGTATAATTTATTACTGTGCTGTGTTTTTTGGGCTTTTGGCAAGCAGCAAGGAAACGCGCCTGACTGAGAAAAAGGAGGAAAGGGCGGCTGCGCGTTGGTATCGTGCTGCTGCCCGCAATATCGCATGGAACAGCTTCTCATCTGCCTTTCCGCGGCCTTCGTGCTGCTGACGGTGGGTCTGTCCATGGTCACCTTCAACATCGGGCCGATACACTGCGGCTTCTCGCTGCTGCTGGTCTGCATGATGACCGGTACGGTGTTCTGCAACATCTGCCCCACTTCCGATGAGCTGATGGACCGCTTCGACCGCTGGGTGTCGCCGGTGAACATCCTCTTCTTCGTGCTCAGCGGTGCAGAGCTGGATCTGAACATCCTCTCCGACCCGCTGGTGCTCCTCATCGGCGTGGTGTACATCGCCTTCCGCTCTCTGGGCAAAATTTCCGGCGCCTTCGTCAGCGGCCGGGCCACCCACTGCAGCCACAACATCCAGAAGTACCTCGGCATCACCCTGCTGCCGCAGGCTGGCGTGGCGCTGGGCATGGCAGCCGAGGCCGCTGAGCTTTCCGACGGCCACATGGTGCGCAACGTCGTGCTCTTCTCGGTGCTGGTGTATGAGCTGGTAGGCCCCACCCTCACCAAGCTGGCGCTGACCGCCGCCGGCGAGATCATCCCCGAGGGCCGCACCAATGCCCGTATGGCCAACAAGCCCGAGTTCCCGGTCTCCCTCGACTAAGTCTGCCTATGACAAACGGCACTCCGAACTGCTTCGGAGTGCCGTTTCTGTTTGCTTCACTTCAAGATAACTTTACCATTTTCGGCATCCACCGTCAGGCTGCCGCCCGCTTTCAGGGTGCCGTCGATGATGCGCTCGGCGGCGGGGTCCTCCACAGCCTTGCGGATGACGCGGCGCAGGTCGCGGGCGCCGAACTTGCCGCCCTGACTCTTGGCCACGAGGGCAGAGAGAGCCGCCGGAGTGTAGCTGTAAGCGATGCCCTTGGCCTCCATGCTGGGTTTGTACTCATCCAGCATGAGAGCCGCGATGCCTTCCAGCGTCTGCTGGCTCAGCGGCTTGAAGGCGATGACCTCATCCACACGGCCAAGGAACTCAGGCCGCAAGAACTGGCTCAGAGCCTTGCGGGTCTTTTCCTCACTCAGCTGCTCCTCGCTCTTGTTGAAGCCGAGGCCGGAGGTCGTCTTGTCGCCGCTACCGGCGTTGGAGGTCATGCAGATGACCGTATTGGAGAAGTCCACCGTCCGGCCCTGTGCATCGTTGATCTTGCCCTCGTCGAGGATCTGGAGCAGGATGTTCATGACGTCGGGGTGGGCCTTTTCGATCTCATCGAACAGCACCACGCTGTAGGGGCGGCGGCGAACCTTTTCGGTGAGCTGGCCGGCCTCTTCGTAGCCCACATAGCCCGGAGGCGAACCGATCATGCGGGACACCGCATATTTCTCCATATACTCGCTCATGTCGAGACGGATGAGCGGGTCGGGGCCGTCGAAGAGCTGGTTTGCCAGCTGCTTGACCAGCTCCGTCTTGCCGACACCAGTGGGGCCGACGAAGATGAAGCTTGCGGGGCGGCGGCGGCCCGACAGGTCGGCGCGGCTCCGCTTGACGGCCTGTGCCACCAGATGGACGGCCTCGTCCTGACCGATGATCTTCTTTTTCAGCTCGGCTTCCAGCCCGGCCAGTTTGACGAACTCCGTCTCCTGGATCTTCACCGCCGGGATGCCCGTCCACAGCTCAATGACCTTTGCCACATCGTCCATGGTCACTTTTATCTCGCTGGCAGCAGCCTGCTTTGCGGGCAGCTCTGCCTCGAGCTTGGCGATGCGGGTCTTCCGCTCGGCCACCTGCTCATAGTCGATGGCCTCATTGACGTCGGAGGACTCCATGTCTGCCTCTTCCTGTCTGAGGCCGTCCAGCTCCTTCTGCATCTCGAGATACTCCGAGATGACCGGGTGGGCGAGATTGCAGCAGGCGCAGGCTTCGTCCAGCAGGTCGATGGCCTTATCGGGCAGGTAGCGGTCCGTGATATACCGCTCACTGAGGGTGACGATGGCACTCAGCACATCGGCATCCACCTGCACATGGTGGTGCTCCTCGTAATACTTCTTGATGCCGTTCATGACGGCCAGCGTATCGGCCACGCTGGGCTCTTCCACGCGGACAGGCTGGAAGCGGCGCTCGAGGGCCTGGTCCTTCTCGATATACTTGCGGTACTCGTTGAAGGTGGTGGCGCCGATGACCTGTATCTCACCGCGGGAGAGGGCAGGCTTGAGGATGTTGCCCGCGTTCATGGCACCCTCGCTCTCACCGGCGGAGGTGATGGTGTGGATCTCGTCAATGAACAGGATGATGTTGCCAGCGGCCTTGACCTCGCTCAGCAGGCCCTTGACCCGCTGCTCGAACTGGCCGCGGAACTGGGTGCCGGCCACGAGGCTGGTCAGATCCAGCAGGAAGATCTCCTTATCCTTCAGACCCACAGGGACATTGCCCCTGGCGATGCGCTCCGCGATGCCCTCGGCAATGGCCGTCTTGCCGACGCCCGCCTCACCGATGAGGCAGGGGTTGTTCTTCTGGCGGCGGCTCAAAATCTGGATGGTGCGGTAAATCTCGCGGTCGCGGCCCACGATGTCGTCGAGCTTGCCCTCCCGGGCTTTGCGGGTCAGGTTCTCACAGTAGGTGTCGAGGAATTTGCGGCGGGGCGGCTTTTTGCCGTTCTTCTGGGCCTTTTTGCTGTTTCCGGCATCGCCCTCCGCCTTGACGCCCAGCGGGAAGGTAGCGCTGGAGCCGGGGACAAGGTCGTCGTCCCCTTCGTTCTCCTCGCCGCCCATGGGCTGGCCCATATTCATCATGAGGGAGAGGGGGTTCGCGTCCCCCATCTCATCCATCATGCTCTCCATCCGGTTTTCCATGTTATCCATGTCCTCGTCGGACATACCGAACTGCTTCATCAGGTCTTCCACCGGCTTGATGTGCAGCTCACGCGCACAGTGCAGGCAAAAGCCCTCATTTTTCATCTGGCCGTTCTCCATCCGCTGGACGAAGATGATGGCCGGACGTTTCTGACAGCGATTGCAGACCATATAGGTTCCTCCTAAAGCTCCCCTTTACAGGAAGGGGTTGAACAGATTGAATGCTTTATAGTAAAGGCTGCTGCTCATGACCGTATCGTTCAGGACGGTCAGATTGCCGCCGGTGATGACGATGACGGCCCACACCACACAGAGCACCAGATAGATGTCCATGGTGCTGGCGACACAGCCGGTGACCCAGCCCAGCCAGCGGTTGACGGTGCCGATGACCGGCAGCCGGTTGACGAGGCCCAGCACGGTGACCAGCATACTCACCAGCATCCGCAGCAGGGCAAAGGCCACGAAAAAGAGCACGACCGAGATGACCGGCGTGAGCAGCGGAGCCAGCACCTTCTGGACGATGGCGTCCGCCAGCACCACGGCGTTGTCGCTGAGCACAGCCGAGATGGAGCGCTCGCAGGTCTCCACGATGGAGGCGCGGAAGCTCTCGGGCAGAAAGCCCGCGTACTTGTCCGCGATGCCGGTCAGGTCCACGACCCCTCCGGCCGAGATGCTCTCGGCGATCTGGGTACGGAAGCTCCCGGCCAGAAAGCGCTGGAACACCTCGGCAGCAGCCCAGCCCGAAAAGACCCGGGCGCCCACGAGGCTGAAGACATTCCCGCCCAGCTGGACACTGGATGCGAGAAAGCCCTTGCGGGCATAGCGCACAGCCAGAAGCAGCCAGACCACGGTACATACTATATCAAAAAGAAATGACGGATTCTTGAACATACCTTGTTTTCCTTATTATGTATTGCTTTGAGCGTTGTTTTCCGCCGCAGGCGGGGTCAATACCTGCACCGTATTGCCGCAGAAGGCCAGCAGCTGCCTGCGGTCGGCCAGCAGACCCTGTGGGCGGGCCGAAAGGCTCTGGGTCCACTGGGAGGTGCCGTCGGTGGAAAGGCACTCCACGCCGTTGTCGGTGAGCAGATAGAACTGCGCACCGGAGCGGACGATGCGGTTGGACGCCTGCACCTGCGTGGTGCTCTCGACGCCGAGGTCACGGCCCAGCATCACGGCCTGACAGAGCTGGCCGGAGGCCAGCAGAAGGGCAGTATTGCCCGAAGCGTCCACCGAGATGTCGCGGAGGGTCTGCCCGGTAAAGTCATAGGCTGCCCGCTCACCGCCCGATGCGTTGTAGAGGACAGCGCGGCTGTCGCAGACGGCCAGGATGCTCTGGGAACCGGTCCAGCTCAGCCACTGAGCCGCGCCGCTTCCGCTGCCCACCAGCATGGGGTCGCCCTGCGCCAGGGTGACGACATAGAAATTCGTGACCATCTGGCCGCCGTTTACCGTCACCGCCGCCACTGCCAGCCGCCGCCCATCCGGCGAAAAGGCCAGCCGCAGCGGGGTGCCGTCGGCGATGGTGAGGCTCCAGCTCAGCAGCTGCTCCATTGAGGACGAGTAGACCCGAAGCCGGGCCGCGCTGCCGGGGTCCTCTGTGACGACGGCCAGTGTGCCGTTGTCGGCCATGGCACAGAGGGTGATGCTGTTCTCCATCGTCTTGGTGTAGAGGTTCTGGGTTCGGCTCTCCACCCGCAGCTCATTGCCCGAGCGGTTGTAGAGCACAAAGCGGTTCTTGCCCACAGCCAGCGCAGGGCGGGCGTAGCCGCTCTGGATGGAGTTGAGCCGGGTGCCGGTGCGGGACCAGACCACGCACCCTTCCTCGCCCAGCTCCACAAAGCTGCTGTTCATGGAGGCAAGCTGTTTCACCTCCATAACGCCGGTCTGCTGGGGCCAGCCCGTGCCGGGGAAGAGCAGGATGCGGGCGGTGTCGGCCCAATCCTTGGCCATGGCAACAGAGCTGCCCACGATGCCGGTGGTGAACAGCACCACCAGCGTCAGCGCCACGACGATGAGTGCCGTGCGGCGGATGCGCCGGTTCCGCACCCGCTCGCGGGCCTGCTCGAGGTATTCGACCCGTCCCGCCGAAAGCGGCTCGTCCGACACAGGCCGGGTGCCGCGCTGTCTTTTTCTCATACTCTCCTGTCCCCTTTGTGCAATGACAGTGCTCCCAAAGGGGCGTTTTCCCTCCGGGAGCATCGGTCGTGTTTGCGTTATTCTATGGGCGTATCGTAGTCCACGCTCTTGAGGAAAAGCCCTTTCGCCGCCAGCGTCGGCCCAGCGTTTTTGCGGTCGCGGCTGGCGAGGATGCCCGGCACGGCCTCAGGCGCAAGACGCCCCGAACCGGCCTCACAGAGGGTGCCTGCAAGGATGCGCACCATGTTGTAGAGGTAGCCGTCCGCCGTCACCGTGATGTCGATGTCGTCGCCCCGGCGCTGAACGTCACAGGCCGTGATGGTGCGCACAGTGTCGCCGTGAGCCGCAGCCGAGCTGCCCGAGGCGCAGAGGGCGAGGAAATCGTGCTTTCCCACAAAATACTGCGCCGCCTGCTGCATCTTATCGGCATCCAGCCGCCCCGGCACTTTGGTGTAATACCGCGCTGCAAAGGGCGAGTCGATCTGGCTGTTGTGGATGCGGTAGAGATAGGTCTTGGTGTGGGCCGCATAGCGGGCGTGGAAATCGTCCGGCACCACCCGCGCTTCCAGCGCCCGGATGTCCGGGGGCAGATGCTGGTTCAGCGCCAGCGGCAGCTTTGCCGCCGGGATGCGGGTGTCGGCGTGGAAGTTGAGCATGAAGCCCAGCGCGTGGACGCCGGCGTCGGTGCGGCTGCAGCCCTTGATGTCGGGCCGACAGCCCAGCACCGCCTCCAGGGCGTCCTGAAACACAGCAGCTACGCTCCGCCCGTTGGGCTGCACCTGAAACCCGCAGTAGTTCGTGCCGTCGTATGCTAAAGTAAGAAGATAATTCATCAATGAAATTACAACTTTCCCGTCCGTATCATTCAAAATCGGAGAAACGAGAAAAAAGCGTTTAGCGAAGCGGCTAGCTTTTTTCCGTTTCGACATCCTCTTTGGGATTATCAAGGGCGAGCAGCCCTTGATTCGTGGATCCAGCGCGTCGAAATCGCTGGTGGTTTTCTGGTTCTCTTTTGACATCAAAAGAGAACATATCTATCGCACTTTAGAAATTCGGGAACACCAATCTCGAAGCGAGGATCACCGCAAAACACGCAATGCAGACTGCAAGGTCGATGTAATCCTGCTTTTCGCACCGCAGCACCTTGAGGCGGGTGCGTCCGTCGCCGCCGCGATAGCAGCGGCACTCCATAGCCATGGCCAGCTCGTCGGCGCGGCGGAAAGCCGAGATGAACAGCGGCACCAGCACCGGGACCAGCGCCTTGATGCGCTCGGTCATCTTGCCGTTGTCCAGCTGCGCACCACGGGCTTTCTGGGCGTTCATGATCTTGTCGGTCTCCTCGATGAGGGTAGGAATGAACCGCAGCGCGATGCTCATCATCATGGCCAGCTCATGCACCGGGAAGTGGAGCCTGCCAAGAGGCTTGAGCAGCTGCTCGATGGCGTCCGTCAGGACGATGGGGCTGGTGGTGTAGGTCAAAAGGCTCGTGCCCGCGATGAGGGCCATGACGCGCACCGCCATCAGTACAGCATACCGGATGCCCTCCGCGTAAACGGTCAGAAATCCGAGCTTGAACACCGGGTCGCCCTCGCCCGAGACAAAGAAGAGGTTCAGCACCGCCGTAAAGACGATGATGGGGAAGATGGGCTTCAGGCTCTTGAGGATGAGCTTGAAGGGAATTTTCGCTACCGCGTACATCACGGCGAGGAAAATCAGCGAAAGCGCAAGGCCCAGCGGGTTGGACGCCGCAAAGAGCAGCACGATATACAGGATGGTCAGCACCAGCTTGAGCCGGGGGTCAAAACGATGGACGAGGCTGTTGCCGGGGAAGTGCTGGCCGATGGTAATATCTCTCAGCATCCGGCTGCACCCCCTTTCTGTTCTTCATTCCGGGGTAAGACGAGGGTCTCCCCTGCATCCCGCCGGGCTTTTGCCGCCAGGATCATCTTGACGGCGTAGGGGATGGTGTAGACGTCCGCCGGGACGTCCACGCCCATCTCCCGCAGCTTGAGGAAGATCTTCGTCACCTGCGGCACGGAGAGGCCCAGTTCCAGCAGCTCGGGAGCGCGGGCAAAGACCTTCTCCACCGTGTCGTACATGGCGATCTTCTTCCGGCTCATCACCAACACCTTGTCGGCGTACTTAGCAATGTCCTCCATGCTGTGGGAAACCAGAAGCACCGTGGTGCCGGTCTTTTTGTGGTAGTCCTTCACCTCGGACAAGATCTCATCCCGTCCCTCGGGGTCGAGGCCGGCCGCGGGCTCATCCAGAACGAGGATACGGGGCTTCATGGCCATAACGCCCGCCACGGCTACGCGGCGCTTCTGTCCGCCGGACAGCTCAAAGGGGCTGCGCTCCAACAACGCTTCATCAAGGCCGACGAATTCTGCCGCCTCGTGGACGCGCTTATCGACCTCCGCCTCGTCGAGGCCCATATTCTTCGGGCCGAAGGCGATGTCCTTATAGCATGTTTCCTCAAAGAGCTGGTACTCCGGGTACTGGAACACCAGACCCGTCAGGAAACGGAAATCCCGGATCTTTTCCGGTTCGGCCCAGAGGTCGCGGCCATCAATGATGATCTTGCCGCTGGTGGGTTTGTTCAGACCGTTCATGTGGGTGATGAGGGTGCTCTTGCCGGAGCCGGTGGCTCCGATGATGCCCACGAAATCGCCCTCTTCCACCTCAAAGCTCACGTCGTCCAGCGCGGTGACTGCGTTCGGCATACCGGGGTTGTAGACATAGCTCAGGTGTTCTACTTTGATAATGCTTGCCATGTTTCCGTCCCCCCCTTACTTCAGCAGCTCATACAGAGCCTGTGCGCACTCGCCGGTGTCGATGATGCCTTCGGGCATGGGGATGCCGGCCTTGACCAGCTCATCCCGCAGCTCTGCGGCCTGCGGCACGTCGAGGCGGAGAGAACGGACTTTTTCGGTCTGGCTGAACACCTCTTTCGGGGTGCCTTCCATCACCACATTGCCCTGGCTCATCACCAGAACACGGTCGGCCTGCGCGGCCTCTTCCATGTAGTGGGTGATGGACACAACGGTGATGCCCAGATCCTTGTTGAGGTGGTGGATGGTCTGCATCACCTGCTCACGGCCGCGAGGGTCGAGCATGGCGGTGGCCTCGTCGAGGATGAGACAGTCGGGACGCATGGCGACGACGCCCGCAATGGCGACGCGCTGCTTCTGGCCGCCCGAGAGGTTGTGGGGTGCGCGCTCCCGGAACTCGTAGATGCCCGCCATCTTCATGGCGTCATCAACGCGGCGGCGCATCTCTTCCGGCGGAACGCCGAGGTTTTCCAGCGCGAAAGCCACGTCTTCCTCTACCACCGTGGCGACGATCTGGTTGTCCGGGCTCTGGAACACCATGCCCACGGTCTGGCGGATGTCATAGAGCTTGTCATCATCGGCGGTGTCCATGCCCTCGACGTACACCTTGCCCTCCTCCGGCAGGAGGATGGCGTTGAAGTGCTTGGCAAGGGTGGATTTGCCGCAGCCGTTTGCGCCCAGCACGGCCACGAACTCGCCCCGCTTGACCTGCATGGAGACGCCGTTGAGCGCGTAGCCGGGCTGCTCCGAGTCGTAGCGGAACTTTAAGTTTTCTGCTGTCAGTATCGTTTCACTCATTTGTTTTCTCTTTCTGGTGGTGCGCCCCTCTGAAAGGGGCTGTACCCCATTCTTAGATGTTAACCTCTCCGTCAATGCTTCGCATTGCCACCTCTCCTATCGAGGAGAGGCCTTGGCATTCCGTAAAGCTTTATCTCTTCGCCAGAGGCTCCCCTCGCTAGGGGAGCTGTCGAGCGATAGCGAGACTGAGAGGTTTACTCTTCCCAAATCGCCGTCGCGCCGCAGGGGACGACGCCGCCGGTGGCGGAGACGGGCAGGCCGATCTCGTCGCAGCTGGTCTTTCCGCCAAAGCGGGGGATCAGCGTCGTCTTGAGCATATACTCCATGACGGCGGGCGAAAGGCCGGTGGTGTAGCTGTTGACCGCAAAGAAGAGCGGCTTATCGCTCAGCACCTCTTCGCACTGGCTGATGAGGTCGTAGATGCAGTCTTCCAGCTTCCAGATCTCGCCGCCGGGGCCGCGTCCATAACTCGGCGGGTCCATGATGATGCCGTCGTAGGTGTTGCCGCGGCGCTTCTCGCGGGCGACGAACTTGGCGCAGTCGTCCACCAGCCAGCGGATGGGCCGGTCGGCGAGGCCGCTGGCGGCGGCATTGTCCTTGCCCCATGCGACGATGCCCTTGGAGGCGTCCACATGGCAGACGGTAGCGCCCGCCGCCGCACAGGCCAGCGTTGCACCGCCGGTGTAGCCGAAGAGGTTCAGAACTTTAATGGGCCGGCCTGCGGCGCGGATCTTCTTGGCGTACCAGGCCCAGTTGACGGCCTGCTCCGGGAAGACGCCGGTGTGCTTGAAACCGGTGGGGCTGACGATGAGGGTCAGCTTATCCTCCCCTTCTCCACAGGTGATCTTCCACTTTTCGGGCAGACGGCGGCGGTACTCCCACTCGCCGCCGCCCTGATTGGAACGGTGGTAAACGGCGTCCGCCTTGGCCCAGAGGGGGCTCTGCTGGGGCGTCTTCCACACCACCTGCGGGTCAGGCCGGACAAGCAGCGTCTCGCCCCAGCGTTCCAGCCGGTTGCCGTCGGTGGCATCCAGCAGCTCGTAGTCTTTCCATGTATCTGCAGGGCGCATATGCGTCCTCCTTCCTGCTTTTTATCTCTATCTTAACCTTCGATGATTCGCTCGTTGATTTTATCCACGATGCGCTTGGCACACAGGTCGATGGCCTCGAGGTCCTGGCCCTCCACCATGACGCGGATCTTCGGCTCAGTTCCGGAGACGCGCACCAGCACACGGCCCATGTCCATCAGCTTCTGCTGCTCGTTCTCGATGAAGTCGGCCAGCACCTTGTCACCCTTGTAGGCGGCCTTCTGGGCGGCGTTGGCCACCACATTCACCAGCACCTGAGGGTACTGGGCGTAGATGCCGTTCAGCTCGCTCATCTTCTTGCCACTCTCGGCCAGCAGCTTGAGCAGCTTGCCGGCGGTCAGCTCACCGTCACCAGTGGTGGCATGGTGGAGCAGGATGACGTGGCCGCTCTGCTCGCCGCCGATGGCGTAGCCGTTCTCCCGCATGTTCTCGAGAACATAGCGGTCGCCGACGGCGGTCTTCTCGGTGTGGATCCCCTGGCACTCCATAAACTTGATGAAGCCCAGGTTGGACATGACGGTGACGACCGCAGTATTGCCGTCCAGACAGCCCTTTTCCTTCATGTTCATGGCCAGCAGGGCGATGACCTTGTCGCCGTCGATCTCCTGACCCTTCTCGTCGCAGGCGAGGCAGCGGTCCGCGTCGCCGTCAAAGGCGATGCCGCAGTCAAAGCCGCCCTCGACGACAGCCTTTTCCAGATTGTCCAGATGGGTGCTGCCCACACCGGCGTTGATGTTCTTTCCGTCAGGCTCCACGCCGATAAAGGTACACTTTGCGCCCAGACGGGGGAACAGCTGCCGGGCCACTGCTGCAGAGGCACCGTTGGCGCAGTCGATGCAGACGTTCAGGCCGGACAGGTCGCCGTTGATGGATTCATACAGGTGGTCGGCGTAGTCCTTGATGCCGTCGGTGCGGCAGGTCACGCGGCCCACATCGTCGCCGGTGGCCAGCTTGAGGCCCGCGCACTTATTGTCGATATAGACTTCAATTTCGTTCTCCACCTCATCCGGCAGCTTGTAGCCGGTGCCGGCGAAGATTTTGATGCCGTTGAATTCCATCGGGTTGTGAGACGCCGAGATGACCACGCCGGCGTCGGCGTTGTACTTGCGCACCAGATAGGCCACGGCGGGAGTGGGGACGACGCCCAGGCTCTCGACGTCCGCGCCCACGCTGCACAGACCGGCGGTCAGGGCAGCTTCCAGCATATCACCGGACTGGCGGGTGTCCTTGCCGATGAGGATACGGGGCTTGTGGCCAGTGCTGCTGGTCAGCACGGCGGCAGCGCCGCGTCCGATGAGCATCGCCATCTCACAGGTCAGGTCTGCACCAGCCACGCCGCGCACACCGTCGGTACCAAAATACTTTCCCATAGTAAATACCTCACTTAAAATAAGCTCTGCTGTCCATTGTCCTCGGCGCTGTCGCTCTCAGGCGCTTTCAGGCCGAGATGCTCATAAGCCAGCCGGGTGGCGCAGCGGCCTCGGGGCGTCCGGGTCAGAAAGCCCATCTGCATCAGGTAGGGCTCACACAGGTCTTCCAGCGTCACGGCCTCTTCGCCGAGGGCTGCGGCCAGTGTTTCCAGACCCACCGGGCCGCCGTTGTACATTTCTATGATGGCGCGGAGCAGGCTGCGGTCCAGTTCGTCCAGACCCAGCGCGTCCACGTCCATCCGCTTGAGGCTCAGCAACGCCACATCCCGGTCGATGATGCCGTCGCCCAGCACGGTGGCAAAGTCGCGCACACGCTTGAGGAAGCGGTTCGCCACACGGGGTGTGCCGCGGCTGCACTTGGCCAGCTCATAAGCACCCTCGGGGGTGATGGGCTGGTCGAGGATGCCCGCCGAGCGGATGATGATATTGCTCAGCTCGTCGGGGCTGTAGAGCTCCAGCTTGAGCAGCACGCCGAAGCGGTCGCGCAGAGGGCCGGTGATCTGGCCCGCACGGGTGGTAGCACCCACCAGCGTGAACCGGGGCAGATTGATGCGGATGCTCTGGGCGCTGGGGCCTTTGCCTATCATAATATCCAGCGCATAGTCTTCCAGTGCCGGGTAAAGCACCTCTTCCACCTGCCGGGAGAGGCGGTGTATCTCGTCGATGAAGAGGACGTCGCCCTCCTGCAGATTGGTCAGCAGGGCGGCGAGGTCGCCGGGCTTTTCGATGGCCGGGCCGCTGGTGATGCGGATCTGCACCCCCATCTCGTTGGCGATGATGCCCGCCAGCGTCGTCTTGCCCAGACCCGGAGGGCCGTAGAGCAGGATGTGGTCCATGGGCTCGCCCCGGCGCTTGGCCGCTTCGAGATAGATCTTCAGGTTCTGCTTGACCTTTTCCTGTCCGATGTAGTCCTCCAGATGCTGGGGGCGGAGGTTGTTTTCCTCGCTGTCCGCCGCCGTCATCCCGGGCTGCATCATTTTTGCGCCATAGAGCGCGGTATCGTCCTGCATCGTTTACCTCCTGCCCGCCATGCTGCGCAGCGCCAGCTTGATGATCTCTTCCACCGGGAGCGTGCCGTCGATCTTGGAGACGGCCAGCGCGGCTTCGCTCTGGCTGTAGCCCAGCGACACCAGCGCGGCGATGGCCTGTCCTGCCCCCTGTGCGGCGGCGGTGTCCGAAGCAGCGCCTGCCACGTTTTCCAGGTCGATGCCGGCGGCAAAGCCTTTGGCGACCTTATCTTTCAGTTCCAGCACGATGCGCTGGGCCAGCTTGGGGCCGACGCCGGACGCGGCCTTGAAGGCTTTGTGGTCGCCCGCCGAGATGGCCAGCGCCACACGGTCAGGCTCCATGACGCTCAGGATGGCAAGCCCCACCTTCGCGCCCACGCCCGACACCGAGGTGAGCAGTTCAAAACAGGCCTGCTGCTCCTCGCTGGCAAAGCCGTAGAGGCTGACGTCGTTCTCGGTGACGTTCATCACCGTATAGACGGTGGCTTCGTTCCCCACGCCGGGCAGCGCACCGGCCACGCTGGCCGGACACTGGGCGTAGTACCCCACGCCGCCGCAGCAGATGACCACAGCGTTCAGGGTCTTTTTGATGATTTTTCCGGTTAAGCTGTATATCATAATAACAACCTCAAATCGGCCCCGGCACACGCCGTACAAAGCGGTTGAGCTGGCTGCCGTTGGTGTGGCAGAAGGTGATGGCCATCGCCAGCGCGTCGGCGGTGTCGTCGGGCTTCGGGATGGCGGGCAGATGCAGCAGGATGCGGGTCATCTCCTGCACCTGCTTTTTCACGGCTTTGCCGTAGCCGGTGACAGCCTGCTTGACCTGCATCGGGGTGTACTCGTAGATAGGCAGACCCGCCTGCGCCGCCGCCAGCAGGATGACGCCGCGCGCCTCGGCCACGCCGATGACGGTGGTCTGGTTGTGCTGGTAGAACAGCTTTTCAATCGCCAGCACCTCCGGCTGCGTCCGCTCGATGACCTCTTTGACGCCCGCATACACCTCGTCCAGCCGCCGCTCGAACGGCACGCCGGCGTCGGTACACACCGCGCCAAAATCCACCGGTGCAAAGCGGTTTCCCGCGTAATCCACCACGCCCCATCCCACGATGGCGTAGCCCGGGTCGATGCCCAATACTCTCATTCTGCGATACCTTTCCTATTGTAATCATCTTATTATAGCACACCTATAAAAAAGGGGCAACGATAACCTTTTAACTCCCAGCCTTCGCCCGCTTTCCCGCCCCTCCGGCAGAGGCGTCCCGGCCAGTCCTGGAAAGATTTTTTGAAGATTTTTGCAAAAAGGGCTTGATTTTTATTCCATCCTATGCTATCATAATTGAGCTGACTACAGCAAAACAGGATATGGACGGTTAGCTCAGCTGGTAGAGCATCTGCTTGACGTGCAGGAGGTCACAGGTTCGAGTCCTGTACCGTCCACCATACAGTTCGTACTCGAACCCGATTCTCTATGAGAAAGGGTTCGGGTACGTTTTTTGTTTATCGGAGGTTTTGCGGCGAGAGTACGCAGAGCGGTAAACGAGCAAGGGCAGGGTATCATCATTACGATGGTATCCTGCCTTTTGCTTTGCGGAATCAAGTTCGCTTTGTGCGAACTTGATCGCCACCTATATGGCGCATTGAGGGCAGTTGCTGCGTACGTGCGTACCGGGAGCCTGTACACCTCTGGCAAGGTGTAACACACTAGACTTTGTTCCAAAGTCCGTGTGCTAAGGGGGCAGGCTCCTTAGAATTCCTGTGGAGTGTGTACGCACGTACGCAGGAAAACGGCAAAATTTCACTATATCGGGGTGTTCTTTCATTGGAGAGTATGGTATACTCGGCTTAGTTCAACAAATCAAAATTTGGCGAGGTGATTTACATGAAAAAGAGCGCATCAAGAATCGTCGGTTTGGTAATGCTGATTATAGCTGTTGCATTTATAATGTTTGCGGTGAACCATCCAGAAATGAGTTTTCCTTGGAACAATACCATTACTTGGTTACTGTATGGTTTGTATGTTCTTGTGACAGTCGTGCTGCTTATTGCGCCTAAGATGAAGAAGTAAACAATTCCAGTTTGCCGTACTCGTTCCCAGCAGGGTTTGGGGCAGGCACGCCCCAACAAGAGCACTTCGGAAACTCACAAGAGGTGAAGAAGTGAAGTCCCGGATGGGCAGAAAATTTTCAAAAATTGAAAATTTGTGGCCACGGGACGGTTCTTGCTCTCACCTTTTTCGCTGCGTTTCGCAATTTTCACATTTCAATCTGCTCGCAGATTGTTGACAAGCTGCGCTTGACCCGATACTATAAAGGCAAGTCGAATACACGCCAAGGAGGTGCAACCATGACCGCCGTGATCTACGCCCGCTATTCATCTGACAGCCAGCGAGAAGCGTCCATTGAAGGACAACTGCGCGACTGCAAGGACTACGCCGAGAAGAACGGCATCACCGTGGTCGGCACCTACATTGACCGTGCCTACTCTGCCAAAACGGATGACCGCCCAGACTTTCAGCGGATGATCAAGGACAGCGGAAAGAAAATCTTCGATGTGGTTCTGGTCTGGAAGCTGGACCGCTTTGCCCGGAACCGATTCGATGCCGTGAACTACAAGTACCAGCTGGAAAAGAACGGTGTCCATCTGGTGTCTGCCATGGAACCCATCTCGCA
>ENA-UEPV01000820-UEPV01000820.1-human-gut-metagenome-genome-assembly--contig:-NODE-820-length-20872-cov-8.841452_pt1 | contig 20872 bp, 34 predicted proteins | sample MGYA00242942_ERZ507925 | MGnify/ENA primary metagenome ERZ507925 (study PRJEB26167, sample SAMN06115453) | human gut metagenome | host: Homo sapiens | place: China:Fujian | collected 2015-08-26... | reverse complement strand
AACCAGTGTGAGCGGATCTTGAAGTATCTGGATGAACACGGCAGTATCACACGGGCCGAGGCCATGAGCGAGTGCGGGATTGCCAATTTCACGGCGCGGGTCTCTGACTTGCGGCGGGACGGCGTGGCGCTGGACGTGGAAACGATCGCACAGAAGAACCGCTACGGCGAGACCGTGCGGTTTGCGAGATACAGGAGGAAAGGATGAACCTTTACGAAATTGACGCGGCCATTACGTCCCTGGTAGACCCGGAGACCGGCGAGGTCAGCGACTTTGACGCATTTGACCGGCTAAGCATGGCGCGAGATCAGAAGATCGAGAACATCGCACTATATTACAAGAATCTGGTGGCGGATGCCGCTGCCTACAAGGCTGAGAAGCTCGCCTTTGCCGAACGGCAGAAGGCGGCGGAGAACAAGGCCCAGCGCCTTAAGGACTATCTGGCGTATGCCTTGCAGGGGCAGAAATTTGAATCCCCCCGCTGCGCGGTGAACTTCCGCAAGACTACCAGCGTGAATGTGGCTGACCCTGACACTGTTCTGGCATGGCTGCAGGACCACGCACATGAGGACTGCATCCAGTATGCAGAGCCGACCATCAGCAAAGCGGAGCTTGCCAAGATCCTGAAAACAGAAGCCGTCCCCGGTGCGGAGCTGGTGGATGGTTATAGCGTGGGGGTGAAGTGATGAACATCTTTGAAAGCATTACCGCGATCATGCAGGAGATCCCGGCGATTGGGAAGGAAAAGAAGAACCAGCAGCAGGGCTTTAAATATCGCGGCATCGATGATGTGATGAACGCCCTGCAGCCGATCCTTTCCAAGTACAAGGTATTCGTTGTGCCGGAGGTAATCGATCAGTCACGGGAGGAGCGTGTGACCAACAAGGGCGGTACGATTCTGTATTCCATGTTGAAAATCAAATACACGTTCTACGCAGAGGATGGTACCAACGTTTCGGCGGTGGTGATCGGCGAGGGCATGGACAGCGGAGACAAGGCCAGCAACAAGGCGATGGCGATTGCCATGAAGTATGCGTTTTTCCAGGTATTCTGCATCCCCACTGAGGAAATGAAGGACCCGGACGCGGAAACGCCGGAGCCGAGCAGACCGAAGGAACCGGCGATCCCAACGCGGCAGAAGCCGGGGTACAGATTGCCCCCGCAGGGCGATGCCACCGTTATCTGTGAGCGCTGCGGCGGTCAGGTGATGGATTACTTTGACGGCAGAGCCACGGTGAAGGCGGCACGTCTGGCGGCGAGAGCGAAGGAACTGTACGGCCATGCGCTGTGCGAGAAATGCGTAGCCGAGGCCAAGGAGGCCAACGATGCAGCAGGTTAATGCCACATCGTTCCGCTGGACGATGGATGCCGCCGGAGATTGGCTGTGCATACAGACCAACAAGGCGCGACAGGTGCTTGACAGCCTGAAAGATGGCAAAGCCTATGACGTGGAGATCAAGGAACACCGGGAGAAGCGGAGCCTCGACGCGAATGCGTACTTCTGGGTTCTTGTTGACCGGCTGGCTGAAAAACTGCGGATTCCCAAAACGGAAATCTACCGACGGTATATCCGAGAAATCGGCGGCAATCATGAAATGGTCTGCGTGATCGATTCAGCTGTGGAAAAGCTGCGGAACGGGTGGGAACACAATGGGCTGGGCTGGCAGACGGATACCATGCCAAGCAAGATCCCCGGCTGCACCAACGTGATTTTGTACTACGGCTCCAGCACCTACAACACCCGGCAAATGTCACATTTGATCGATATGGCGGTGCAGGACTGCCAGGAGCAAGGTATTGAGACCCTGTCTCCGGACAAGCTGGCAGGGATGATGGAGGAATGGGGATGCACAAAATGACAAAGGCGACGTCCATTCCGCAATCCGTGAAAGTTGTGGTATGGGCGCGGGACAATCACCAGTGCGTGATCTGCGGGTCTCCCGCAGGCGCGCCGGTGGCCCATGTGGTACGGCGTTCGCAGGGCGGCATGGGGATTGAGCAGAACATTGCAACCCTCTGCCCACGCTGCCACCGCCTGTTTGACGAGGGTCCATTGCGAGATCGTGAGCGCATCTATGTGCGGCTGGTGGCGTACATGAAAGCATTTTACCCGGATTGGAACCGGGAGGACATGATTTACAGAAAGGGGGCTATTTCATGCTGAACAGAATTATTGTGATGGGTCGGATGACCCGTGACCCTGAATTGCGCCGCACCAACAGCGGCACGGCGGTCGCATCCTTCTCTCTGGCTGTTGACCGGGACTTCAAGTCCCTGTCCGGCGAAAAGGAAACGGATTTCATTGATGTGGTGGTATGGCGCAACACCGCTGAATTTGTAAGCAAGTATTTCTCTAAGGGCCGCATGGCCGTGGTGGAGGGCCGCTTGCAGCTGCGTGACTGGACCGACAAGGACGGCAACAAGCGCCGCACCGCCGAGATCGTGGCCGACAGCGTGTACTTTGGCGATTCCAAGCGGGACGGCGGGGACACGGCGCAGAGCGACCCGCAGGGCGGTTTCAGCGAGATCGAGGATGATGGGCACCTCCCGTTCTAAGGCGGTGGGTGAATGCCGAACAGGATCATCAAGGATAGCATCAGGACGAGCAAAAGCATCAACGCAATGTCGGACTTTCAGTTCCGATTGTGGGCGTACCTGATTACCTACGTTGATGATTATGGGCGCGGAAGCGCAGACCCGGAATTGCTCAAAGGCTTTGTATTCCCCCGCAGAAAAGGTGTGACTGAGGGAACGATCAGTAAGACGCTTGCAGAATTGGCGACCATAGGCTCTGTGATCCTCTATGAAGTTGACGGAGAACCGTACCTATGTTTTCCAAACTGGAGCGAACACCAGACGGTGAGGAACAAAGTAAGCAAATTCCCGGCACCTGCTGACGGATTGATTACATCTGAAATCAATTGCAAGCAATTGCAAGCAGGTGAAAGCAAATGCGCCCGTAATCCAATCCAGAATCCAGAATCCAGAATCCAGAATCCAGAAGAAGTAGGCGGCGAGCCGCAAACGGCATCCCCGCCGGTGGTTTCCATCCCCCTCAATGACGGCACTGAATATCCGGTGTCGCAGGAGCAATGCCAGGAATGGGCGGGCGTGTATCCTGCTGTCGACGTGATACAGCAGTTGCGGGAGATGCGGGAATGGTGCCTGAATAACCCGGCGAAGCGGAAAACGGCGCGTGGGGTGCGCGGATTCATTACCCGCTGGCTGGCGAAAGAGCAGGATTGCGGTTGCCGCAAGGGCGCAAAAGGCCCCGGCAGCAAATGCGAGGACGCTTGGGGGTATGTGTGATGGCTGCGGATATTAAGCTGGCGGACTGCCTTATTAAACCCCACAGCCAGCCCTGCTGGGACTGCGTAAATGCCTGCGGAGGCTGTTCATGGTCCGCAAAAGGGGAACCCGTCCCCGGCTGGAAGGCGGAACCGGTCATCATTCGGAATAATATGGGCCGCGACCCGGATGATTCCTCCGCCAAATCTTACAGGATCTATGCCTGCCCCCAGTTTCGGGCAGACCAAAGGAGGGCGCATGACAAGGCTTGTGATTGACATCCATGAGGACGGTAATCTGCTGGCAACCAAGGAGGCGGTGGCCATGCTGCTGGAGCCTCTGGGCCGCGTCCGCGTGGTGCAAGTCATCATTGACGGAAAGGAAGAAAAACGATGAAGGTTGAATCTACCGGCCCCGTTCTTTACCCGATGGGGGTTTATACGTTTGCCTTTGCATGCGTCCATTGTGCAAACAGGCATTCAGACAAATGCCATCTGTGCAAGTGCGAGAAAAAAAGCGGATTTGAGCCGAAGAAAGAGGAGAACAATGAAAATTGAATTTACGGTCCCCGGTATTCCAGTAGGCAAGGGCCGTCCTCGGTTTATGAAAAACGGCCACACCTACACCCCGCAGAAAACGCGGGACTACGAAAACAAGGTGGTCCAGTGCTGGAAGTGCCAGAGCGGGGAAGGCTTTGCGGACGGCATCCCGCTGACGGCCACCGTCACGGCGTTCTTCACGGTGCCCAAGAGCACGTCAAAGAAAAAGGCCGCTGCAATGGACGGGACGCTCCATATTAAGCGCCCTGACGCTGACAACGTGGCGAAGGCTATTCTGGACGCGCTGAACGGCCACGCCTACAACGACGATAGCGTAATCGCGCTGCTGACCGTGCGGAAATATCAGACAACCGGAGCCTCCCACGTGGAGGTCACTATTGAGGAGGAAGAATGATGGATGCAGTTAAGTTTACCCGTGCGGCCATGAGAATGTGCAATGATTATTATAGCAAATGCTGGTCATGCCCGGCTGGTGATGATACATCTTGTAAGCTCGATAGAAGCTACAGCGCCATATCTGCCGAGGAAAAAGTCGCCATTGTTGAACAGTGGGCCGAGAGGCACCCCGCCAAAACCAGGCAGAGTGTGTTTCTGGAGCAGTACCCGGAGGCGAGGATAGACAAGGCCACAGGCGTACTTACCATTTGCCCAGCAGAACTAACAAAAGAATGCAGGGATGATAGAGGGGCGTGCGGGGCATATTCGGTAGAAACGTGTGTTTGCGAACCCTGCCGCCGGGATTTCTGGCTTGCGGAGGTGGAATAATGGATGCTGTGGAGTTTTTGGACAAGGTTGACCGTCTCAGCAAAAGGGGGTCTACCGAAGAAAAAATGCGCTACAACGATTATAGGACAGCAGGAGATAACACATGGGCGGTGAAGTTTGTCGAGCGGTGGGGCGCCGCGCACCCCATCAAAACCCGCCAGAGTGTGTTTCTGGAGCAGTATCCAGAGACACGCATCGGAGATGATGGTGTGTTACAAATAAATCCCTGCTCGATTTCCGCGTCGCACAGGAATGCACGAGGTAACTGCGCAACTATGAGACGCGAATGCCCCAATTGCCGCCGCGAGTTCTGGATGCAGGAGGTGGAGGAATGATCCACTTAGGTGACATAACAAAGATCCACGGCGGGGAAGCCCCCGTTGTGGATGTAGTGATCGGCGGCAGTCCGTGCCAGGATCTTTCTATTGCTGGAAAGCGGGCAGGGCTTGCCGGGGCGCGTTCCGGCCTGTACATGGAGCAAATACGGATCATTAAGGAGATGAGAGAACGTGACAGAAGAATGGGGCGAACAGGTGAGTTTGTGCGACCTCGGTATATGGTCTGGGAAAATGTTCCCGGAGCCTTCTCAAGCAACGGCGGAAAAGACTTCGCAGCCGTCCTCGAAGAAGCCATCCGCATCGCAGAACCGGAAGCCCCCGATATTGAAGTGTCTGAAAAAGGTTGGAACACCTGGGGAGGGTATCACGATGAAATGGGAGGACGATGGAGCGTTGCGTGGCGAGTGCTCGATGCGCAACACTGGGGAGTCCCCCAACGTCGCCGTAGAATCGCGCTTGTCGCAGATTTTGGAGGCGACACCGCATGGGAAATACTGTTTGAGCGCAAAAGCGTGTCAGGGTATCCTGCGGAGAGCGGAGCGGAGGGGGAAAGACCTTCCGCCGGTGCTGAAAGCGGTGCTGCTTACGCAGTCCGAATCAGGGGAGGATGCGACGGAGGCGGAAAAGGAGCCTTAGTCCAGACGGAGAAAAGCGGGACGATTAAGGCAGGGAATGATCAGACGCTTTTCTGCATGGCAACTCAGCAAGACGGGGCCGAGGTGCGAAGCGATGACCGTGCACCGACCTTGACCGCTTCCGCAGGGATGAGCGGGAACAACCAGCCGGTTGTATGCGCCGGGTTTAAGCTGGGGAACAGCGAACAGGCCCGGAGCATCGGATACGTTGAGGAACAGGCCCCTACGCTGAACGCGGAGTGCGGGGGGAACAAACCGGCGGTAATCGCTTTTGCGCAAAATCAGCGCGAAGAGGTTCGCAACGTGGGGGATAAGGCAGTGTCGCTTGCTGCGGAGGCCGGTATGCACTGCCAGACGTTTGTGGCACTGGATATGAGCCACGCCTGCGACGTCATCCGAGACTGCGGCGAGGTAGCTCCCAGCCTGCAAGCCCGTATGGGAACCGGCGGCAACCAGATCCCGCTGACGTACCAGAAAACAACCGGAACTTTATCGCCCGGAGCACACGCAGGGAGCTATAACGGGCAGGACGCTTACAACGATATGCTGGTATGCGGAGCGGCTGTACCGGATATTGCACACACGCTAAAGGCAAAAGCAAACTGCGATTTCAGAGAAGATTCGGAAACATACCCGGTGCAGAATCGAGTGGTTCGCCGTCTCACACCGCTGGAATGCGAACGCTTACAGGGGTTCCCGGACGGATGGACAGATATTGGAGATTGGGTTAAAACAGATAAACGCGGGCGCAAAATAAAAGTGAAAGGAAGTGCGGACAGCCCCCGGTATAAGGCGCTTGGCAACTCCATCGCCCTGCCGCCGTGGAAATGGCTGTTGAAACGGCTGTGCGGCAACTACGAGCGGGATGCCACAATGGCGAGTTTGTTCGATGGAATAGGCGGATTCCCTTTGATTTGGGAGCAGCTGAACGGACGCGGAACGTGCCTATGGGCCAGCGAGATTGAGGAGTTCCCCATCGCTGTTACCAAACGGCGGTTCGGCACGTTAGAGGAACCGGGAGACATGGGGCGGTTTTTATTCCCATGCGGAGACATAAGGGGGGAATCATGAGCGACTTGGAGCAGACCGCCATCGAGCGGCTGAAAGCGGCATCGGATATGAGCCTGCGGCTTTTTGAAAAACCGTTGGTGATCACATACAGCGGCGGGAAGGACAGCGATGTGCTGTTGCATCTGGCCCAAGTCAGCGGCATCCCGTTTGAGGTGCTGCACAGCCTGACCACGGCAGATGCGCCGGAGACGGTGCGGCACGTGTACGATACGTTTTATCGGCTGGAATGCAAGGGCATCAAGTGCGACTTGGACAAGCACGTCCAGCCGGACGGCTCCCGTATGACCATGTGGAAACTGATTCAAAAGAAGCTCATGCCGCCCACACGCCTGATGCGGTACTGTTGCGCCGTCCTTAAAGAGGGGGGAGGCAAGAATCGGTTTATCGCTACGGGTGTTCGCTGGGCGGAATCCACGGCCAGGAAACGCCGCGGCGGTTTAGAGGTATTAACGTCTAAGCCACAAAGCAAACTGATCCTATCAAACGATAACGACGAGGATCGCCGATTATTTGAAACGTGCCAGCTCAAGGGGAAACGAGTAGTAAATCCAATTGTGGACTGGCAAGCGGCAGATATTTGGGATTACGTCGGCGCAGAAAAAATACCCATGAATCCGCTGTACTGCGAGGGATTCTGCCGAGTGGGCTGCATTGGCTGCCCCATGGCATCCAAAACCAGAATCATGGAATTTGCCCGCTACCCAGAGATCAAGACAGCGTGGATTCGTTCGTTCGACAAAATGTTGATAATACGGATCGAACGGGGTATGGAGGCGTACTCCTGGCGTTCCGGCGTGGATGTATTTCATTGGTGGATGGAGGACGGCGTGCTGCCGGGGCAGGAAGTATTAGACGGATTTGAGGAGGATGCATGAAAGATCAAGAACTCGTAAATGCGCTGCGTGAGCACGCGGAATGGGCGCAGGCAAATGAATGGGAAACGCCGATCACGCTGGGCAATGATCTGGCGGAAGCCGCCGACCGGCTGGAGAATCAAAACACCCACATCGCAGCGCTCCAGAAGGAGATTGAGAAGCTGCGGGGGCAGAACAAGCAACTGCGGGAAGCGGCTGCGCTGGTGACCAAGGAGAGCGCGGAGCTGCTTGAACGGCGCTGGATCCCGGTGGAGGAACGGCTGCCGGAGGTGTGGCGCAACGATGAGACTGCGGAGCTTGTGAACTACATGATTTACAGCCCTGATTTTGGCGTGGACATCGGCAATTATCACGCAAAAGCAAAAAAGTGGCTATGCATGGCTCTACCCTGCACCGTCACCCACTGGGCGCCGCTGCCGGAACCGCCGGAGGTGAAAAATGCTTGAGGTGTGTCCCATGACACTGCGAGAGGCCAATGCCTACGTTGAGCAGTACCACCGGCACCACGGGCCTGTGGTGGGGCATAAGTTTTCCATTGGGCTGTCCGATGGAGAGAAAATCGTAGGCGTTGCCATTGTGGGGCGTCCAGTGTCCCGGCATCTGGATGATGGCTGGACGTTGGAGGTCAACCGGCTTTGCACAGACGGCACCCGCAACGCCTGCTCTATGCTGTATGCGGCTGCGTGGAGAGCGGCACGGGCTATGGGCTATAAACGGCTTGTGACCTATATTCTGGACACAGAAAACGGGGCCAGCCTACGGGCTGCCGGGTGGAAGTGCATCGGGCAAGCTGGCGGTCTCCGATGGACAGGCAAGCGCAGACCAGAGGTTGATTTGTGCCCCGCACAAATGAAGATCAGGTTTGAAAGGACGGAGGGAATGTGATGGAACGATTAACTAAGCGTTTGTCCAGTGGAGCGGCTGATTATAATTATCCTGCAAGTTGTTACTTTGATGATTCTGGCCCAGATAGAATAGCGCAAAGTGCTTTTAGACAAAGATGTGTTGAACAGTTAGCCGAGTATGAGGACACGGAGCTGACGCCGGAGGAAGTCGACATGGATCACGAAGCCGCAGAGCAGCTCCGCCATCTGTGCCGAAACTGCGATCTTGACCGGTTGGAGAAACTGGTCAAGGCCGACAAGGCCGGTCGGCTGGTGGTACTGCCGTGCCAATCTGGAGAGCATGTATTTGCACTGCTTGATGGCCAAAAGCGTGTGCGAGAATGCGAAGTTAAATACGCAGTTTTGGACAGTTGGCTGAAAGTTTTATATCTTGCACCAATCGACGACCCCGGAAACTTGTATAGTGCGCCATTTGGGGCATTTGGCCAGTCCGTATTCCTCACCCGCGAGGAGGCGGAGAAAGTATTGAAGGCGGAGAAAGTATTGGAGGCGATGAAAAATGAGTAAAGCCGTACTTATCAGCATCCGCCCGAAGTGGTGCGAGAAGATCGTCAATGGTGAGAAAACCACCGAGGTCCGAAAGACGCGCCCGAAGCTGGAAACGCCGTTCAAATGTTACATCTACTGCACGCTGCAAGGCTGTAACGAGTTTTTTCGAGTTGATCTTGGACGTGATGTTGCCAAGTGGAACCGCGGCAAGTGGGCAGACCGCAAGGGCAAGGTTATCGGGGAGTTTACCTGCGACCGCATAGATAGACTTGCCTAAGCAAACGATTCGTATGGCATCTATGACATTGACGATGATTATGTATTCCAGACTTGTCTTGAAAATGGGGCACTATGGGATTATGGACACGGAACACCGCTTTACGGCTGGCACATCTCCGACCTGCGCATTTATGATATGCCACGCGATCTGGGCGAGTTCCAGCGTGCAACTGACCCGTGCGATTCTTGCCATGCAGAATACACATGGGAATGCACGGGCTGCAAAAAATTGGGCGGTGACATCAAACGCCCGCCCCAGAGCTGGTGCTATGTGGAGGAGGGCTGATAATGGCAACGGTTAAGTGTGCGCTTGGTAAGCGTGGGCGCCCGTCCCACGAATGGAACGACGGCAAGAAAGACCGTATCTACTGCCTCGGATGGGTTGACCCCATGACGGATGCCCCGTTGCCGGAATGCTTGGCTTGCCCCGATTTCGTGGACAAGGCACAGGATGACTTAGAGGCGTTTTATGGGAGGGCTGACCATGGCTGATATTAAGACAAAACTGAATGTTGGAGATACCGTTTGGTGGGTGAATTGCTCCAACAAAGTGTACAAGGGGACAATCAAAGAAATTGTATGCTGCGACTATCAGGGCGCACTCTATTGCGGCATTTACAGCCCATCTTACAGACGGAATACAAATCCGGTCGTTCACTATTCTTCTGTTTTCGAGTCCAGAGAAAAGGCGCAAAAATTTGCAGAGTATCAGGAAGAAAACCCTGACGATGTGTTTCCCAAGTGTATGGGGTGCCACTACAATGCGTTCAAGGAGGGTTGAAGATGGCTGAATACAAAATCTGCTTTAGCGTAGCCGGGGCGTTTGGCGCTCAAATCAGCTTTGAGGCGAAACCCGGCGTATTCTATGAGGACGCTGTGTCGGCCATTGATAAAGACAGACTTGCGGAGCTGATGTGCCTTTCTGTCTTGGGCTGCTCCGCAAAGGACATTGAGATTATCACGCCGGAACAGTACGAGGCAGAATTTGGAGGGGCTGAGTAAGAAGATGGACGGCGAGAGAAAGGACGGAGCGGATGGCTAAACAATCTGGATACTTGCAACGGTGGGAGAACGAGGCCAACCGGCTGCTTCAGGCAACGATGGTTATAACCTCGCAATATGACATTGATACATTGCAAATTGCGATCCACCAGTCGGAGGGCTGGGGCTATGACCGCATTATGCGTCTCACCGAAGCATGGGCAGAGGTGAGAAAAGAATACAGACCGGCGCTGAACTACAAAAACCCGGCGGCGGACGTTTGTCAGGAACACATGGACCGGGTGTTGAAAGAAATCATCCGGGATAAGGCGAAACTGATCTCTTTCCCGGACAGATACAAGGATCTGAAAAAGGTCCGTTATGCGAGGTGATGATGTGAGTACATTCCCGGAACGGCTACGGAAGTTAAGGGAATCTGAGCGGCCTGCTAAAAGCATGAGAGTGAAAGCGGAGCTGATTGGGATCGGGCATGATACGCTGCGGAAGTACGAAACCGGGGAGAACGAACCGGCTCTCAGCCAGTTAAAGCTGATAGCGAATCATTACCACGTCAGCTTGGATGAGCTTGTATGGGACGAGGGCGAGCGAGAGAGTAAACCTTTATAGTATCGCAAAAAAAATTGGTCTTTGCCCCCAATTCGGGGCAAGCGCAGAAAAATATGTGTCAGAATGAGGGTGCGGGGTTATATCCGTATCCTCATTCTTTCCATCCATCCTTTCTTTCCTCCTGACCCCGGCGGATGCCGGGGATATGTAGACGTAGCTCAGTAGGCAGAGCATTTCGCCAATAATGAAAATGTCGCTGGTTCAAGCCCAGCCGTCTGCACCATGGCGGGGAGCGTTTCGGGTGATGCGTCCTCGCTCCAAGAATATATAAGCTGCGGCCTGTAAAAGCAGCTCATCTCCGGCAACTGGTACTTGCCCTTGATGCCCCGGTGCAATTCCGGTTTGACAGGACACCTCGCACCTCTCAACGATGTGTCCCAGGGGGGACATTGCGCATTGTGGCTTAGTTGGAAGAGCCATTCCGTGTAGAGTGCCCTTTGGGGCGGGTAAAGTCTGCTATGTAAGGCCAAGGGGTGGGGGCCGGTAGCAAAACGAAAGGGAGTGAGCGCATGGCTGGCGGAGCGCCAAGAAAATGGAAAAGCGTAAAGGCAATGCAGGAAGCCATTGACGCTTACTTTGAGAGCTGCAAAGGGACACCGCTTATGATTGACGGCGATGTTGCCACAGATAAATACGGAAGGCCGATTATTTTAGATGAAAAGCCGCCGACGGTAACAGGACTGGCGCTGTCGCTTGGGTTCACAGGGCGGCAGGCGCTGATTGATTATCAGGGGAGACCGGAGTTCGCGGACACGGTTACGCGCGCGAAGTCCCGCTGCGAGGAATACGCCGAATCCCGGCTGTACGATAAGGACGGTGCCAATGGCGCGAAATTCTCGCTTGGCTGCAATTTTGGCTGGCGGGCCACAGAAGAAAAGCCGCCGACGGCGGCAGGCGGCATTGTGCTGCTGCCTGCGGTGATGGATACGCCGAAGCCGCCGGAGGATGAGACGTGACAGGCCAGACGGTGATCTGGAAGCCGCAGCCGAAACAGGCTGCATTCATGAGCCGGTTTGAGGATGAGGCGTTGTATGGTGGCGCTGCCGGAGGCGGCAAAAGCGACGCACTGGTGATGGAGGCCCTGCGGCAGGTGGACATTCCCTATTACCGTGGGCTGATCGTACGGCGGACCTATCCGCAGCTGGAGGATCTGATCGGTAAGACGCTGCGGCTGTATCCAAGCATCTATCCGGGTGCAAAGTACAACGATAGCAAGCACGTCTGGAAATTCCCTTCGGGAGCCGTGGTGATCTTCGGCTCCCTGCCGCATGTCAAGGACAAGTACAACTACCAGGGCAAGCCGTATGACTTCATCGGCTTTGACGAGCTGACGCAGTTTCCCTATGAGCTGTATGACTACCTGACGCATTCACGAAACCGGCCCAACGGTCCGGGGACCCGCGTTTACTCCCGCGCCACGGCGAACCCCGGTGGCGTGGGGCATGGGTGGGTCAAGGAAATGTTTATCACGGCGGCTCCGCCCATGCAAACGGTATGGAAGCAGGTCAAGGTGCAGACGCCTGATGGGATGCAATCCAAGTGGAAGTCCTCGGTGTTCGTTCCGTCCACGGTGTTTGACAACCAGGCTCTGCTGGACAATGACCCGGACTACATATACCGGCTGGCCAGTATGCCGGAAGCGGAGCGGAACGCCCTGCTGTACGGAGACTGGGACAGCTTCTCCGGCCAGGTGTTCACAGAGTGGCGGAATGACCGGGAGCATTACAGAGACCATATCAAGACCCACGTCATTGAACCATTTCGCATTCCGGAAAACTGGAATGTGTGGCGGGCGATGGACTGGGGCTATACGCGGCCCTTCTCCGTTGGCTGGTACGCCGTGGATCATGACCGGCGGCTTTACCGCATCCGGGAACTGTACGGCTGCACGGGCACACCCAATGAGGGCGTGAAGTGGACACCGGATCATGTGGCGGAGGAAATCCGCCGCATTGAGCGGGAGGACCCCAATTTACAGGGGCGGACGGTGCGGGGCGTGGCAGATCCGGCCATCTTTGGCAACAGCGGCACGGAAAGCGTGGCAGCGGTGATGGAGCGCAAGGGCGTGTTTTGGGAGCCGGGGCAGCATGACCGGCTGAACGGCAAGATGCAGATCCACAACCGGCTGGCCTTTGATGGGCAGGGCATCCCCATGCTGTATGTGTTCGACACCTGTAAGCATTTCATCCGGACGGTGACAAACCTGGTATACAGCGAGACGGACGTTGAGGACGTGGACACCGACGGCGAGGACCATATTTATGACGAGTGCCGGTATATGTGCATGGAATACCCGGTGGCGCAGACCATCCGCATCCCGGCGGCGGTGAAGCCGTACAGCCCTCTGGATGCGGACGAGCCGGAGGACCGGGATTACGCATGGTTTCGGAAATACTGATGGAGGACGTATGGACAGACAGGACTTATTCAATAAGGCAATGGGCATGGGGCTTGGCAGTCTCATGCCACAGCTGCAGCCGCAGCCCACAGGGCAGATGGCCACCGGGGATGCAATCAAGGTGGATGACATCCGCAAGGCGGCGGAGACGGTGCGGAAGTATAAGGACGGCAAAAGCCTGCTGGAAAACCGCCTGAAAGAGGATGAACTGTGGTATCGGGTGCGGCACTGGGAAGCGGTGCGGAAGAAGTTCAACCCGGATGTGCCGGAGCCGTCCTCCGCATGGCTGTTCAACGCTATCACCAACAAGCACGCTGACGCTATGGACAACTACCCGGAGCCGAACGTGCTGCCGAGAGAGGCGGGAGACCAGCAGGAGGCCAAGAAGCTGTCCTCCATTCTCCCCTGCGTCATGGAGGCGGCGGAGTTTGAGGAAGTGTATGCAGATGCCTGGTGGGGCAAGCTGAAACACGGTACCGGTGCGTATTTCGTCGGGTGGGACCCGGAGAAGGAAAATGGGCTGGGAGACATTGATATTCACGATCTTGACCTGTTGGACGTTTACTGGGAGCCTGGTATCAAGGACATTCAGCAGAGCCGGAACCTGTTTATCGCAGGCGTGGCGGAGACGGCAGACCTGGAAGCCCAGTACCCCCAGTACAAGGGGAAGCTGGAGACAGCCACGCCGGATGACTACGCCTATTCTTACGATCCCAACGTGGACTGGACGGGAAAGTGTCTGGTGTGGGACTGGTACTACAAGAAGAAGGACCTGACCGGGAAGACACTGTTGCATTACTGCAAGTTCTCCGGCGACTGCATCCTGTATGCCAGTGAGAATGATGCCAACTATGCTGAGCGCGGCTATTATGACCACGGCCTGTATCCGGTGCAATTCGACACCATGTTCCCGGAAGCGGGGACACCGTACGGCTTCGGCATGATCGCCATCTGCAAGAACCCCCAGCTTTACATCGACAAACTGGGCCAGAACATTCTGGAGCGCAGCCTGCTGGGCACCAAGACCCGGTACATTGCATCTTCTCAGGCGGGTATCAATGAGGATGAGCTGAAAGACGCTTCCTGTGCCGTGGTGCATAGCGAGCTGCCGAGACTGGACAACGAGCATTTGCAGCCCATCGTGCCGCCCTCTCTGGAGGGCAACTACATCGACGTCTATCAGATGAAGATTGACGAGATGAAGGAGACCAGCGCCAACCGCGACATGAACAGCGGCGGGACCTCCGGCGTGACGGCGGCAGCGGCCATTGCAGCCCTGCAGGAATCAGGCAACAAGGTGAGCCGTGACATGATCCAGGGCAGCTATCGGGCATACCGGAAGGTATGTTCCCTGGTGATCGAGCTGATCCGGCAGTTTTATACGGAGACCCGCACCTTCCGCATTCTGGGCGAGAACGGGCAGATGGAGTTTGTGGACTTCAACAACGCCGGGATGCAGGACCAGCCGGTGGCGATGCCTGGGAATACGGCGCAGATGTTCCGGCGTCCCGTGTTCGACTTGAAGATCCGGCCCCAGAAGCGCAGCCCCTTTACCATTGAAGCCCAGTATGAGCGGGCAAAGGAGTTGTATGGCCTTGGGTTCTTCAACCCGGAGAACGCGCAGCAGAGCATCATTGCCCTGTCCATGATGGACTTTGAAGGCAAGGAACAGATCCTGCAGCAGGTACAGCAGGGGCAGACCCTTTTGAACATGGTACAGCAGCTCCAACAGCAGCTTGCCATGTTCCAGGCGGCGGCAGGGATGAATGTGGAGCAGCCGGGGTATCAGGGACAGACAGGCCAGAGCGGCGGCCCGACCATTGCACAGGCAAGGCAGGATGCCGTCAACGCCAACAAGAAGAGCTACGGCGAACGGCTGGCTGAGAGGAGCAGGGCATGACCCGTGTTTACGCCAGCCGACAGGGAGACCGGTTCCGGCTGGAATGCCGGGGCCACGCCGGTTACGCGGAGAGCGGGAAGGACGTGGTATGCGCTGCCGTCTCCGCAATCTGCCAGACGCTTTACCTCTGGTGCAGGAACACCGAGGACGTGACGGTAGAGGACGAGACCATGGGGCCGGGCGTATTCATGCTGACGGCCAGAGGACCCTGCGGAGAGCCGTGGAAGGCTGCCGTGCTGGGGCTGATGAGTTTAGAGGCGGGATACCCCGCCCATATACGGGTGGATGCCCGGAAATTTGATTTGTGTTCCAAGCCGCAAACGCGGCAAGAATGATAAAGGAGCAAGCGTATGAAACACTTTTTTGTCAAGGCGATGTGCCTGTTTCTGTTTGACGGCGGCGCTTCCGGGGCGTCCGGCGGAGCAGGAGAGGGCGGAGCCGAGACGGGCGGGACCAATGGCGGGCCTGACGTCGCCCAGCAGGCCAAGACGGGCGAGGTAGTCTACGGAAAGCAGACTGCGGCTCCTGACGCCGGGGGGCAAGACCAACGCGCATCCTTCAAGGATTTGATCAACGGTGACTATAAGGCGGACTTCGACGCCGAGGTACAGCGGATCGTAGGCGAACGGCTGAAAAAGGTAAAGGATCAGGGCCGCATTGTGGCGGATCAGGGCAAAGCGCTGAACGCACAGCAGCCCATTCTGGACGCCCTGTCTCTTCGCTACGGTACGGCACCCGGCGACATTGAAGCCCTGCGGTCGGCGGTGGATCGGGACAATTCTCTCTGGGAGCAGGCTGCGGAGGAAGCCGGTATGAGCGTGGAGCAGTACCGGCAGTATCAGCAGATGCAGCAGGAGAACGCACGGCTGCGAGCGGCGCAGGAGGACTATTACGCCCGTCAGCGCAGCGAACAGCAGCTGCGCTCGTGGATGGATCAGGCGGAGGCCATGAAGCAGGACCCCCTGCTGGCAGACTTCGACCTGCCGACCGAGATCAACACCAACCCCGATTTCCTCGCCTTGCTGCAAAGAGGAGTCAGCGTGGAGCAGGCATACAAGGTCCTGCACATGGATGACTTTCTCAGCAAGGCCACGGCACAGGCGGAGAAGACCGTAACGGACAATATCCGCGCCAGAGGGGCCAGACCCCAGGAAAACGGAGCCGCGCCCAAGAGCGCCGTTGTTGTGAAGGATGATGTTTCCAAACTGACCCCGGCAGACCGGGCGGAGATCGCCAGACGGGCTGCGATGGGGGAAACCATCACTTTTAACTGACAACAACAAGGAGGCTACTCTATGAACACTCTGTTTATGTTCCCTATGTTCGTGCAGATCTTCGCGGACATGAAGACCAACACCACTACCCAGACGGGCGACGGCAAGGACCTGTCTGCGGAGATGAAGACCTATTACTCCGACTATCTGATCGACCTGGCAGAGCCGGAGCTTGTGCATGACCAGTTTGCCCAGAAGCACCCCATCCCCAAGAACGGCGGCAAGACCATTGAGTTCCGCCAGTATGATCCCCTCCCTGAGATGACCACCGCCCTTACGGAAGGCGTGACCCCTGACGGCCAGAGCCTGAACGTGAAGAAGCTGGAGGCCACCGTGAAGCAGTACGGCGGCTACGTCACCCTGTCCGATATGCTGATTCTGGCAGCCATCGACAACAACGTGGTACAGGCCACCAAGCTGATTGCCTCTCAGGCTGGACGCACCCTGGACACCATCACCCGCGACATTCTGAACGCCGGTACCATTGTCCAGTACGCCGACGGCTCCGTGACTGCCCGCGCCAATCTGGTTGGCGGCAGCGCCACCGAGAGCGAGAACAACTATCTGACCGTGGACGCCATCAAGAAGGCTGTGCGCACTCTGGAGGCGCAGGACGCTCCCAAGATCAACGGCTACTATGTGGGCATCATCCACCCCAACGCCAAGTATGACCTGATGAAGGACCCTGAGTGGAAGAGTCCCCACGAGTATGTGGACACCGCCAACATCTACAAGAACGAGATCGGCGAGCTGTACGGCGTCCGCTTTGTGCAGTCCAGCCGCGCCAAGGTGTGGAAGGATGCCGCCAAGAACAAGGCCACCGGTACGGAGGTCGCCAACAAGCGGGATGTGTACTCCACCCTGATCCTTGCGGATGACGCCTACGGTGTGACGGACATTTCCGGCGGCGGGCTGCAGCACATTGTCAAGCAGCTGGGCAGCGCCGGTTCCGGCGATCCTCTGGATCAGCGGGCTACCGTTGGCTGGAAGGCCACCAAGACGGCGGAAATTCTGGTGCAGCAGTACATGGTACGTATTGAGACCACTGCCAGCGCCTGATAGGAGGACAGTATGAGCGAAGCTAAGAAGGTAACGGACCCTAATGAGGAGCTGGTAGAGTATACCGCACCTCTCATGGGCCGCACGGATTCCCGCGATATCATCGTGGGTGTCAACGGTGAGATCATCCGCATTATGCGTGGTGAGACTGTGCAGATCAAGCGGAAGTTCCTGCTGGTGCTGCAGAACGCAGAGAAACAGGAAATGGAAGCCTACAAGGCACAGATGGCGGCGCAGAAGAACAGCGCCAAGGCTTTGGCCGATATGTAACCCGATGCGGGCAGACGGTTTCCTGCCGTTTGCCCGCATTTTCTATGGAGGGCGTATGAATCGCATTATTTCACTGTCCGTTGAGGACATGTATATCAAATATACCGGGGAAGCGTTCGGAGCCACCGGCTCCCACAACGCCGTGACCCTGCGGATGACATTCGGCCCTGCATGGGAGGGCACCGCCAAGACGGCGTATTTCACCGATGCGCTGGGGAACACTTCCGTTGCGCTGGTGCTGGGGCTGGACACGCTGGTGGATGGAGCCTATGAAGTGGACGTGCCGTCCGAGGCGCTGAAAACCGCAGGCGTGGCGACCATTACTATCAAGGGCGTACTGGTATCCGGAGAGACCACCACAAAGGCCATCACCACGGCGGCGGGGCATTTCCGGGTATTGGATTCCGAGCTGCCGGACAGCGCCGGAAACGCTGGGGCCATCACGCCCAGCGACAAGGACCAGTTGCAGGCGGAGATCGCAGGCATGGAGGCACTGTTTACCACGGCAAAAGCGGCGGCAGAAGCAGCAGCGGACAACGCCAAAGCCAGCGAAACGGCAGCGGCGGAAAGCGCGGCAAGTGCCGCCGGGAGCGCCGGAGTGGCAAGCGAGAGCGCGAAGCAAGCGGAACGGGCGAAAAGCGGCGCAGCAGGCAGTGCGGCGAGTGCCGCTGGAAGTGCGAAAGCCGCCAATGATTCCGCAGAAAGAGCGAAGAAGGCGGAAACCGGCGCAAATGCCGCAAAATCGAAAATCGAAAATATGACTGTCGATGCGGAATCCCTTCCAGCCGGAAGCCATGCAACTGCGGAGAAAGAAAACTTTGATGATTCCTTCCATATTCATTTCGGGATCCCGGAGGGGAATGTTGGTCCCACGGGACCGCAGGGAATGCAAGGGATTCAGGGTCCGCAAGGAATTCAGGGAAATGACGGTGTGCAGGGACCGGAAGGAAAGCAGGGAGTGCAGGGACCCGCCGGACCGAACGGGGCGCAGGGACCACAGGGCATTCAAGGCGAGACCGGTCCGCAGGGACTGCAAGGACCTGTAGGTCCGAGAGGACCGCAGGGCATTCAGGGTCCACAGGGTCCGGAGGGACCGGCTGGCGTTACGGTTCCTGCATCCGGGCTTTACGCCTTTCACGTGGATGAAAACGGGGACCTGATCCTTTCCTATACCGGGGGCGACGCCCCGGATTTTCGCATTGATGACAATGGCGATTTGATTCTGACGATTTAAGCGAGGAGTTGAGGATATGGCTACAGATATTCGCATTGGACATGTGGTCGGACCGCAGGGCGAACAGGGAGCTACTGGTCCGCAGGGTCCGGAGGGACCCATTGGACCGATTGGCCCTGCCGGGGAACAGGGTCCAACGGGTCCACAGGGACCTGCCGGAAAGCAGGGACCCACGGGACCACAGGGCGAACAGGGAATTCAGGGAGCAAAGGGCGAACAGGGACCACAAGGAGAACAGGGACCGCAGGGCGTTCAAGGTCCTGCCGGACCGCAGGGCATTCAGGGGAAAAGTGCATATGAAACGGCGAAGGATTCTGGATATGTAGGTTTGGAGACAGATTTCAATAAAGCTATGAGCGAAATTCCAGACCATATGTCCAATACGGTAAAGCACATTACTGCCGCCGAAAGAAAGAACTGGGACGGCAAGGCGGCGGGGAAACACGCCAGCCAGCACGGGAAGGATGGGAAGGACCCCATTACCCCTGCGGCCATCGGCGCGGCGTCTCTGGGAGCGGACGGCAAGGTGCCTGCAAGCCAGCTGCCGGAAATTTCCTCCGTCAAGACCTACACCGCCACCATCGGCACCACATGGACGGAGGACAGCAACACCGGGGTCAAGACCCAGAACGTGGCGATTACGGGGGTGCTGGCAAGCCACACGGCCAAGGTAGACCACGCCTACACCGGCAGCGGGACAAGCGACGATTACGCCGCCTTTGTGGAGGCGGAAAACCAGTATCTGACGTACATTACCAACGGTTTTGCCGAGACCTACAACGGCGGCATCAAGTTTACCATCTTCGGGGATGCCAACACGGTTGCGATCCCCATTGTTGCGGAGGTGAGCTGATGGGCCATGTAACGGTGGTTGGCGGGTGCAGAGCTACGAAGCCAAGCGCAGATATCCTCTTGGGGAATATTGCGGAAGGGCAGGTAGTCAAGATTAACGAAAACGGCACACCGACAGAGTTCTATGTAGCGAAGCACAATTATGAGCCAGCGCTGAACGGGACAGGCCGAACGTGCTTGATTCGCAAACTGCTTTACGATTATCGTCAATGGAACAATACGGCTGTCAATACCTACGCTAACAGTTCTATTGATGTGTGGCTAAATGGTTCGTATAAGAACTTGCTTGACAGTACGGCGCGAGGGCTAATCGGTACAACAAAGTTTTATTTTACCCCCGGCAACGCCAATATGACTGTGCGTACACTGGAGCGAGCTGTGTTTTTGGCATCTATTGCAGAACTTGGGACGTCTCCCACTTATGCAAATGTGGAAGGGTCAGCATTTGCTATGGGCGGATTGATCCCGGCAACCATTAACGGGAACGCTGAAAATCAATGGACCCGTTCGCCAGATATCAGTGATACTGCTCACGCGTGTATTGGTAGTTTTTTGGGCGGAGGGGGAATCCTCGAAGTAATTCGTACAGATCAGGGATGCTCCCGTCCGTGTTTTACCTTACCCAGTACGGCAAAATTTGACCGCAGGACATTGCTTTTAGTGGGGTGATTAAATGGGCAGAGTTTTATTTTTAAGAAAAGGCGAAATCCACCGAAAACACGAAAATCGAAGCCAAATTCCACAACGAGCAGTCCGCCAACAGTGCCGTATTCGGTGCGGATAAGGCGTGGGCACAGGACGCTTTCGGTATCTGGATCAACAGTACGATTGCGGTTCCCGTTGTTGGAACTGTCTCTGGCACTATCGGCGTTTCTTACAGTTCTGCCTATGATACGTTTACGCTTGACAAGAACACGCTGAAATTGAACGGCGGAACCATCTGGACAGCTTCGGGCGTATCTGCGTTCCAGACACCAACGAACGTCTGTCTTGGAGCCGTGAATCGCAGTGGGGTTGTGTCAGAAAAGTTCGTTGGTAGAATGTACTACTGCAAGGTTTGGGAGAATGGAAC
>ENA-UEPV01000815-UEPV01000815.1-human-gut-metagenome-genome-assembly--contig:-NODE-815-length-20927-cov-5.920911_pt1 | contig 20927 bp, 21 predicted proteins | sample MGYA00242942_ERZ507925 | MGnify/ENA primary metagenome ERZ507925 (study PRJEB26167, sample SAMN06115453) | human gut metagenome | host: Homo sapiens | place: China:Fujian | collected 2015-08-26... | reverse complement strand
TCACCCGCAAGGGGTATGCGGCATCCGTAAAGCGGCGGAGCCGCTAACGGCTGCCCTACCTTACCGTTGCGGAGAATTTACCACTTTATTGACAGTCTCTGATTCTATCTTTCTCCCTATTTTACGGCAAGAAAGCCGGTATTTCAATAGTCTTTCCGCAAAACCGCCGGAAATCCTCCGATCCGGCATCCTGTCGGCCCGGACTCGGCTCAGTAGCTGCTGATGTCCAGGCTCTCGTCATCCGAACCCTTTTCGATCTTTCGGATCTCCAGAGTATATTTCATCTCCGGACTGACGGCGACCTCCACCCGCTCCCCAGTCCGACGGCCCATGAGGGCCTGTCCCACAGGGGATTCCTTGCTGATGAGTCCCTTTAAGGCGTCCTGCCGCAGGGTGGTGACCATGCGGACTATCCTTTCCTTCTTCATCTTCTCGTTATAGACCGTCACGGTGTCGAACAATCCCACGGCATCTGCCGTTTCCTTCACCTCGATGACCTTGGCGGTGCGGATCATCCGTTCCAGATAGCGGATGCGGCTGTCATTGCGGTTTTTCGCCTGTTTGGCGCATTTATATTCATAATTCTCGCTGAGGTCCCCGAAGGCGCGGGCGGTCTGGACCTCCTCAATGAGCTGGGGACGCAGTTCCCGGACCCGGTAGTTGATCTCCTCCTGCATTTTCTGAATGTCCACTGCCGTCAATTCATCATACATACAAGGTCCTCCGATCCTGATCAATTCTAATGGGATAGTATAGCACAAGCCGCCGGGCAAAAGCAATGCCCCGAAGCCGTTTTCCCGGCTCCGGGGCGCTTTCCCATTCCTGTTCAACAGTTGCCCTGCCGCCCAAGGCTCCGCTCCAGCAGTGCCATGAGCCGCTCCGCATGGCGGTATTCGTCCTCGCTCAGTTCATTGAGCAGCTTGACAAGGCAGACATCCGTGGTGCCGTCTGCCGTCCGGGCATAGTTCAGGCCGCTGCACGCCTCCTCATGGTAGCTTCGCCGCAGTTCCTCCGCCCAACGGCCCGGGCAGAACACGCCGCACACCAGATTGGGCCGGTAGGGCTGGCCGGTGATGAGATACCGGGCCGCCATGAGCCGTCGGGCGTGGCCGTTTTCCTCCTCCGCCATATCCCGCAGGGTCTGCCTCGCCCACGAGGGTGCCTGCCGGGACAGCGCCAGATAGCGCCGCCGGTCCTCCAGTTCCTCCTCGATGTATCCCTCCAGTACCGTCAGAAGCTCCATTGCCTCGCTGCCCATGCAGCAGGGGTTCGGCTCCGCGCCGGGAAGCTGGCTCTCTTGCGCCGGCGGCAGTTCCTCCCTTCGAGGCATTGCTTCCGCCGTGGTTTCCGGATAGGGCTCCAGCCCGGGGCCCACCCGCTGCCAGAGCCGGTCATGCTGCCGGAAATCGTAGATCTCCGGCTCGTGGAGATTTCGTTCCATGGGCTCCCCCTCCTTTTCCCTCCAGTCTATGCGGACCCGGAAAAAAAGTGCCGGTTTTACTGAAAAATCCCCCCTTACCCTTTGACAGGTAGGGTAAAATATGTTAGGGTATAATAGTATGCGGATTTCGGCCGCTTCCGACCGATTTCTGTTGCTTTTGCAACCAATATTTCCCCGTATTTTTGGTATACTACATGAGAAAGACAGGAAATTTTTCCTTTCCCCATAAAGGAGGACCTTCCATGCTGGAATTAAAACATATCAGCTATTCCGTTCGGGAAGCCGATGAGACTCTGGGCATCCTGAAGGACATTTCCCTGACCGTGGACGATCACAAGCTGGTGGTCTTTACCGGTCCCAACGGCGGCGGCAAAACCACGCTGGCCAAGATCATCATGGGTCTGGTGACACCCACTGAGGGGCAGATCCTCTGGAACGGGCAGGACGTCACCCACATGACCATTACGGAGCGGGCCAAGCTGGGCATCAGCTACGGCTTCCAGCAGCCCCCCCGCTTCAAGGGCATCACTGTCCGCGACCTGCTGACCATCGCCTCCGGCGACGAAAAGCTTTCCAAGGACAAGTGCTGCCAGTACCTCACCAAGGTGGGTCTCTGCGCCAATGACTATCTGGACCGAGAAGTGGATGTGTCCCTTTCCGGCGGCGAGGTCAAGCGCATTGAGATCGCCTCCATTCTGGCCCGGAACGCCGACCTGATGATCTTCGACGAGCCGGAGGCAGGCATCGACCTGTGGTCCTTCGCCCGGCTGACGGAGACCTTCGAGCAGATCCACAGTCAGGGCAGCGCCACCATGATCATCATTTCCCATCAGGAGCGTATTATTTCCTTGGCGGATGAAGTCATCGTGGTGGGTGACGGCACCCTCCGCCACCGGGGCACACCGAATGAGATCCTGCCCCGGATCCTGACCGACACGCTGGGCGGCTGCCCGGTACTGAACAAGGAGGTACACGCCTTATGATGGAATCTCAGGTAGATCGGGAGCTGCTGGAAAAAATCGCGGACCTGATCGGCAAGCCGGTAGGCGCCTTCAACATTCGCAAGGACACCGGCTGCGACGGCCGGCAGTCCACGGAGAACATCCAGATCACCGGCAAGACCGACGGCAAATCCGGCATTGACATCCGCATCAAGGATGGGACCAAGGGCGAACAGTGCCACATTCCCGTCATCATCACCAAGCCCGGTATTCAGGAGTTGGTTTATAATGACTTCTACATCGGTGAAAACTGCGATGTGGACATCGTGGCCGGCTGCGGCATCCACAACTGCGGCGGAGAGGACAGCCGTCATGACGGTATCCACACCTTCTATGTAGGTAAGCACTCCCATGTGAAATACACGGAAAAGCACTACGGTGACGGCGACGGCACCGGTGGCCGCATCATGAACCCCCAGACCGTTGTCTATCTGGAAGAGGGCGCCACCATCCAGATGGAGACCGTCCAGATCCGGGGCATCGACTCCACCAAGCGGGAAACCAAGATCGTCTGCGGCAAGGATGCTGAGGCCGTGGTCACCGAGCGGCTGATGACCCACGGCGAACAGGTGGCAGAAAGCGACATGGAGATCTCTCTGGATGGGGACGGTGCCCGTGGCCGGGTGATTTCCCGGTCCGTGGCCAAGGGCACCTCCCGTCAGGTGTTCTATCCCAAGATGGTGGGCAACGCCGCTTGCTTCGGCCATGTGCAGTGTGACTCCATCATCATGGATGATGCCCACATTGAGTCCATTCCCGCCATCGTTGCCAACAGCACGGAGGCTCAGCTGATCCACGAAGCCGCCATCGGCAAGATCGCCGGGGACCAGCTTTTGAAGCTGGAGACCCTGGGTCTGTCCCCCGAGGAAGCTGAGGAGTGCATCCTGAAGGGCTTCCTGGCCTAAACTTCCGATTCAATATACGATCAACGCCCCGCCGGATGGCGGGGCGTTGATTTTGTTGGCAATTATCCTCTTTCGGTATACGCAGACAGACGGCGCGCTTATCGGAAATTCTTCGGACTGGTATGGAAGGTGTTCTGAAAGGCCCGGAGGAAGGTGGAATACTCCGGAAAGCCCGCCTGCTCCGCCGCCTTCATCACCGGAACGCCCTCCCGGATCAGCTCTCCTGCCCGCAGCAGCCGCTTCTGCACGGTGTACTGGTGGACGGTGTAGCCGGTGATCTCCTTGAACCGGTGCATTAGGTAGTACCGGCTCATGTAAAAACGGGCCGCCAGCGCGTCCACGGAGAGGTCTCCCTCCAGATTGGCGGCGATATAGCGGAGGATCTCCTCCATTTTGGGGTCCAGATGGTAGCTGTCCGTCTCTGCCGGAGCGGTATTGGCCCGGAGGAAGTCCCGGTTTACCTGAATCAAAATCTGTTGGCACAAGGTGTCCGCCATGCGGTGGGCGCCAAACTCCTCGGACCGCAGGGCCTCCTCTAACTGCTGGATGAACCGTGCGTAGCCAAGACGCCCCTCCTCCCCAGTCCGCAGAAGGTGGAACCCCTGCTCCCGGCTCTTGTCCAGACAGGCGTCCAGCGGCTCGCCGGGATCGCTGCGCTGGGCGATCCAGTCCCGCCCCAGCCACAGCACCGCCCGCTCGTAAGGTTCCTCGGCGTGGATGATGGGCCGGTGGATCAGGTTATGCTGGATCAGCACGATGTCCCACGGCTTGAGGAAATAGGTGACGCCCTCCACCACGTAGGTCACCTTTCCGCCGAGGAAGATCACCAGCTTATCAAATTCATGGTAATGGTAGTCGATTTTCTGGGCCAGAGAATCCTTCAGATGCACCAGGCGGAAGTCCCGGTCCAGATACCCCCGCTTGCCCACCTCACTGCGATCCAGCATACTGTCACTCCTCTCGTTTACGATTTCATTTTACAGCACTTTTTGCTGTTTTTCAAGGAATGAACGTTATTTTAGCAGAAAAGCTGTGATTGATTTTTCCGTTTTTTCTATACAACATTCTCTGTGGGAGCATCTTGTTTTCCCCTTCATTCTTTGCTATACTGTGTAGAGTTAATGAAAATTTGGGAGGAATGTGTCATGAGCTACGCCGATCAGGTCTTTATGCAAAACATTCAGGAGATCCTGGACCACGGCGTCTGGGACACCGATCAGAACGTCCGTCCCCACTGGGAGGACGGCACGCCCGCCCACACCATCAAAAAATTCGGCATCGTCAACCGCTACGATCTGCAAAAGGAATTCCCCATCCTGACCCTCCGCCGGACCTACTGGAAAACAGCTGTGGACGAGCTGCTGTGGATCTGGCAGAAAAAGTCCAACAACGTCCATGACCTCAACGCCCGGATCTGGGATCAGTGGGCGGATGAAACCGGCTCCATCGGCAAGGCCTACGGCTATCAGCTGGCCGTCAAACACCACTATCCCGAGGGAGACATGGATCAGGTGGACCGGGTGCTCTACGATTTGAAGCATAACCCCGCCAGCCGCCGGATCTTGACCAACATCTACAACTTTGCCGACCTCTCTGAGATGCACCTGTACCCCTGCGCTTATTCCATGACCTTCAACGTCTCCGGCAACGTGCTCAACGCCATTTTGAACCAGCGGAGCCAGGATATGCTGGCCGCCAACAACTGGAACGTGGTGCAGTACGCCGTGCTGGTATACATGATGGCTCAGGTCAGCGGCCTTGTGCCCGGCGAACTGGTCCACGTCATCGCCGACGCCCATATTTACGACCGCCATGTGCCCATCGTGGAGAAGATGCTGACCCAGACCCCCGCCCCCGCGCCGAAGTTCGCCATAGACCCCTCCGTGACGGATTTCTATGCCTTCACCCGGAACAGCTTTACGATGGAGGGCTACACCCCCGCCCCCTTCGAGGACAAAATCCCCATTGCCATTTAAGGAGCCATACCATGAACGCCATCGTTGTCACAGATAAACAGTGGGCCATTGGCCGGAGCGGTGATCTGCTGTTCTCCCTGCCGGGGGACATGAAGCACTTCCGCACGCTGACCACCGACGGCACTGTCATCATGGGCCGCAAGACCCTGGATTCCTTCCCCGGCGGCAGACCGTTGCCCAAGCGGCGGAATATCGTCATCACCCGGTCCCCGGACTTTTGCCGGGAGGGCTGTGAAATCGTGCATCGTCCGGAGGAAGCTCTGGCACTGGCGGGGGACGGCGATGATGTATGGCTCATCGGCGGCGGCAGCATTTACGCCGCGCTGCTGGGCCGCTGCCGGCGGGCCTCCGTCACCCGGGTGGACAGCACCGTATCGGATGCCGACACCTTTTTCCCCGATCTGGACGCCCTCCCTAATTGGAAAATTGAGCGGACCGGCGAGGCCGTCACGGAAAATGGCCTGACCTACCGCTTTGTGGACTATGTGAATACCGCGCCGTTGTAAGCCAAGGCTCCGCCGTTTTCTCGGCGGAGCCCTGTTCTTTTCTCTGCCCTCTTTTCAAAACCGCCGCCGCCGTTTATAATAGCCTTATGAAAACTGCGGAAAGGAGGCGGGCGCATGGCGGATCTGAGCACCAATGTGCGGTACATCAAGGGCATTGGCGAGGCCAAGGCAAAATCCCTGGGCAAGCTGGGCATCGCCACGCTGGGCGACCTCATCAACTGGTTCCCCCGGCGCTATGAGGACCGCCGGGAAATAAAGCCCATCAGCCAGCTTATCCCCGGCGAACCGGCCTGCGTCTCCGCCATGATTGCCTCGGAGCCAAAGCTGTCCCACATCCGCAAGGGCATGGATCTGGTGAAGGTCCGGGCCGTGGACGACACCGGTGCGTTGGATGTGACCTTTTTCAACCAGTCCTGGCTGAAAAATCAACTGCGGGTAGGTGAGACCTACACCTTTTACGGCAGGGCGGAGGGAAGCCTCCTGCGGAAAAGTATGGCAAGTCCCATTGTAGAGCCAGAGGGACGGCGGGAGCACACCGGCCGCATCGTGCCCATCTATCCCCTTACTGCCGGGATCAGCCAGCTGCTGTTGTCCCGGGCCATCCGGCAGGGTTTGGACAGCTGCGCCGATATTCTGCCGGACTGCCTGCCGAACGGCGTCCGTCAGGCGCATCAGCTGTGCCGGGTGAATTATGCCTACGAGAACATCCACTTCCCGGAGTCCCCGGAGGCGCTGGACATTGCCCGGAGGCGGCTGGCTTTCGAGGAGCTATTTTTCTTCGCCATTGGATTGAAGCTGCTGCGCTCCCGGCGGGAGACCGTCTCCGTGGAACCGTTTCAGCCGGTGGATATGGCCCCGTTTTACAACGCCCTCCCCTTTACCCTCACCGACGCCCAGCGCCGCTGTGTAGAGGAAGCCGTTGCCGATATGCAAAGCGGCAAGCCCATGAACCGTCTCTGTCAGGGGGATGTCGGCTCCGGCAAAACGATGGTGGCCGCCGCCTGCGTGTATTTCTGCGTCAAAAATGGCCGTCAGGCGGCGTTGATGGCCCCCACGGAGCTGCTGGCAGAGCAGCACTACCGGGGCCTTGCCCCGCTGCTGGAACGGCTGAATATCCGCTGCGCCCTGCTCACCGGCTCCACCACCGCCAAAACAAAACGCTCCGTCACCGCCCAACTGGCCACAGGCGAGATCGACTTCGCCATCGGCACCCACGCCCTGATCTCTGGCGGCGTGGCCTACGCTGACCTGGGGTTGGTGGTGACGGATGAACAGCACCGCTTTGGCGTGGCCCAGCGGACGGCGCTGGCAGAAAAGGGAGAGCACCCCCACACCTTAGTCATGTCCGCCACGCCCATCCCCCGGACGCTGGCCCTGATTCTGTACGGCGATCTGGATGTGTCCGTCATCGACCAGCTTCCACCGGGACGGAAGCCTATTGAAACCTATGCCGTTACCTCCGCCTATCACCCCCGGCTGTACGCCTTTATCCGCAAGCAGGTGGAGGCCGGACGGCAGGTGTACATCGTCTGCCCCATGGTCAGCGAAAATGACGAGCTGCCCGACGAGCGGAAGGCCGTGACGGAATACGCCCAAAAGCTGCAAACGGAGATCTTTCCTGACTTGAAGGTGGCCTTCGTCCACGGCAAGATGAAGGCCAAGGAGAAGGACGCCGTCATGTCTGCCTTCGCCGCCGGGAAAGCGGACATTCTGGTGTCCACCACCGTGATCGAGGTGGGCGTGGATGTGCCCAACGCCAATCTGATGGTGGTGGAGAACGCGGAGCGCTTCGGCCTCAGCCAGCTCCATCAGCTTCGGGGACGGGTGGGCCGGGGGCAGCACCAGTCCTACTGCGTACTGGTGTCCGATAATAAAAATGACGAGACCCGCCAGCGCTTAAGGGCCATGACGAAAACCGCCGACGGCTTCAAGATCGCCGAGGAGGACCTCCGGCTCCGGGGCCCCGGTGACTTCTTCGGTCTCCGGCAGCACGGCCTGCCGGGATTGCGGGTGGCGGATCTCGGCTGCGACACCCGGCTGCTGGCGGAGGCGCAGTCCGCCGCCGACGGGCTGCTGGCAGAGGACCCGGCGCTGACACACCACCCCGCCACGGCGGAACGGGTACGAAAGCTGTTTCAGCAGAGTGAAAACAGTCTGAACTGAATCCGGGAGACCGGCCAGATGGCCGCTCTCCTGATTCTGTGAAATTTTTTCGTCCGTCCGGGTTGACAGCGCCTGTTTTTTGGCATACTATAAATGTGTTATCAAATGACAACCGCATAGAGTTCCGGTAGGTAAGGCTACCACAGGGATATGGATCGCTGCCGCAGAGTGATGGAGACATCATGAGAGGGTTTGAACAGGCGATATCGAACAACAAGGTATCATCTAACGCGATTTCACCGCCCTGTGAAGCTAAAGCTTGAACGGTAGGGATGCTGTCCTCTGAGACGCTCCTGGAAGCAGGACTTCACCGCACCGGAATGGGACGCGGCGAGGTCTTTTATTTTGCTCCGCGCCATGCAGAAATACCGGGCGGAAGGCCCGGAAAGGAGGTCACGCTATGTTTGAAATGGAAAGCCGTGGGGAACTGGTCGAAAAAATTGAGGATCTGGTGAACCGAAAACGATATACAGAATTGCGGGACCTCCTATTGCCGCTGGAGCCTGCGGACATCGCTATTCTGGCGGACGATCTGGACGATGAAAAGACCCTGCCCCTGCTGTTCCGTCTGCTGCCTAAGGAGCAGGCGGCAGAGGTGTTCGTAGAGCTGGAAAGTGACCAGCAGGAACTGCTGATCCGGGGCTTTTCCAACACGGAGCTGAAGGAAGTGCTGGACGAGCTGTATCTGGACGATACCGTTGACATCGTGGAGGAAATGCCCGCCAACGTGGTCAAACGGATTCTGAAGCACTCCGACCCGGATATGCGCAAAAGCATCAACGAAATTCTGAAATATCCGGAGGACTCCACCGGCTCCATTATGACCACGGAGTTTGTGGATCTGAAGGAGACCATGACGGTGGAGGACGCCTTGAAGCGCATCCGCCGGACCGGACCGGACAAGGAGACCATCAACGTCTGCTACGTCATTGATGACTGGCGGCACCTCATCGGCGTCCTCTCCATCCGTACTCTGCTGCTGGCGGAGGAGGATGACATCATCGGGGACATCATGGAGCGGAACTACATCTGCGTCCAGACCCTGGATGACCAGGAGGAGACCGCCCGCGCTTTAGGCAAGTATGACTTTCTGGCCCTCCCCGTGGTGGACACGGAAAATCGCCTGGTGGGTATCGTCACCGTCGATGACGCCATCGACGTTTTGCAGGAAGAGACCACGGAGGATATGGAAAAGATGGCGGCTATGCTGCCGACGGACAAGCCCTACCTCCGCACCAGTGCCTTTGACACCTTCAAATCCCGTATTCCGTGGCTGCTGCTATTGATGGTCTCCGCCACCTTTACCGGCCAGATCATCTCCAGCTTTGAGGACGCCCTCAGCGCCTTCACCATCCTCACCGCCTATATTCCCATGCTGATGGACACCGGCGGCAACTGCGGCTCTCAGGCCAGCGTCACAGTGATCCGCGGCCTGTCTCTGGGCGAGATCGAATTTTCCGACCTGATCCAGGTGGTCTGGAAGGAGTGCCGGGTGGCGCTGCTGTGCGGCACCGTTCTGGCCGGCGCCAACTTCGCCAAGCTGATGCTGCTGGACCGGATGGTATTCCACAATCCCATTACCGTCACCGTAGCCGCCGTCATCTGCCTGACGCTGGTGTGCACCGTGTTCGCCGCCAAGATCGTAGGCTGTATGCTGCCGCTGCTGGCTAAAAAGATCGGCTTTGACCCGGCGGTGATGGCCTCTCCCTTCATCACCACCATCGTGGATGCCCTCTCCCTGCTGATCTACTTCCGCTTCGCCTCTTTCCTGCTGGGCATCTAAAACGTATAGGAAAGCGCCCCTGTATGGCTGCGTCATACAGGGGCGCTCTTTATGTGGAATCCAGCAAGCTGGACGTTTTCAGTCAAAAGCAAATCTCTTCGCGGTTACTTACCTCTGCGGAAATAACAAGCTTCGGAGTATCGCCACGACAAATGGAAAAGGTAAACCCATCCCTAACGGCTCTTTGAATGCTATTATCTGCCAATTCGACTTTATATCCCATAGACATCATCACCCGCTCAAATTCTGTAGGCTCCGATTCTACTGTTAGTCCATATACAAATACAGCCGGGTCGGTTATTTCTATTGTTGTAACATATTGTCCATCATCGGCATAGTCCGGCCAAGCGGTCAGAAGATAGGACACCCGCACATTGGGTTTCCCCCCCTGCGTGCTCATGTGGTAATCTTTTCCCAAAAACTCCCGCGCACCCATCCAGCCGGTTATTTCATCATGTCCGTTCCAGTCAACGGATGACACATCGTCACATATCCAAAATTCCAGAGTTGTATTCTTTGGTCTTGGTGGAAAATATGGTCTTGTCAAAGATACTACCGCACATATTACAACGAACAGAATCCCTAGTGGCGCAAGGACAATGATCAGCTTTTTTACCTTCATATTATGGCCCCCTAAATTTTGGCCCGTCCGTCCTATCTTCTCAAATCCCCTGCAAATGGAAATCCGGGGTGTATTCCTCCTTGGCGGAGGTGCGCTCCTGAGTGAAGCCGTCGGCAATGCCGCAGTCCGCCATGTACCGTTCCGCCGCCCGGTACTCCGCCTTTGTCACCCTCCGGGCCAGCTTGCCCTCGGCCCCCGGCTGGGGCGTGTACTGGCTCATAAGGGAGAACAGCACCTCTCCGGGGCGGAAGGTCTCCGCCACCCAGTCGATGACGGCCTTCGTGTTTTCCAGTTCTCCCGGCAGCACCAGATGCCGGATGAGAACGCCGCTTCTCAGCTGGCCGTTTTCCATTCTGTACGGCCCGGTCTGGCGGAACATCTCTAAAATGGCCGCTTTCGCCGTCTCCGGGTAGTCCGCCGCACCGGAATACGCTTTGGCTGGCTCCGTCAGGGCGTATTTCAGGTCCGGCAGGTACACCTGTACCCGGTTCTCCAAGCGTTTCAGGGTCTCCACGGACTCATACCCGCCGCAGTTCCAAACCACCGGCACCGGCCAGCGCTCCTCGCCCAAGGCCTCCAGCACCGCGTCCGTGAAATGGGTGGGCGTCACCAGATCCAGACAGGCCGCGCCCTGCTCCACCAGTTCCTCAAAAATCTCCCGGAGCCGCCGGGGGGTGATGGGCTTGCCGTAGCCTTCCTGAGAGATCACGCCGTTCTGACAAAATTTGCACCGGAGATTGCACCCGGAGAAAAACACGGCGCCCGCGCCGCGCTCCCCCACCAGACAGGGTTCCTCCCACTGGTGCAGCATGGCCCGTGCCGCCACCGGCCAAGCGGGCATGGCGCACACGCCCGCCGCCTTGTCCGGCGTTCGCTCCACACCGCAGCGGCGGGGGCAGAGATTACAGATCATCAGTCTCCCGTACCCTTTCCGTTGAAGTCCGGGCCCAGATCCCCGGCCCGCCAGTGGCGGCGGCACAGGCCGATGTATTTGTCATTGGCCCCCAAGACCACTTGAGCGCCCTCCTTCAAAACCTTGCCGTTTTCGTCGAACCGGGCGTTGAACATAGCCTTTTTGCCGCACCAGCAGATGGTCTTGACCTCCTCCAGCTTGTCGGCCATCACCAGCAGCTCGTAGCTGCCGGGGAACAGCTCTCCCTTGAAGTCCGCCCGCAGTCCGTAGCAGATCACGGGGACCCCCAGATCGTCCACCACATGCACCAGATAGTCCACTTCCTCCTTGGAGAGGAATTGGGCCTCGTCCACAATGATACAGGCGTTTTCTTTCAACGCGTCCTCGGACAGCGCCCGCATTTCGTCGAAGTAGACGCAGGGGTATTCCAGACCGATACGGGAATGGACCATGTGGTCTCCGTCCCGCTGGTCCATCCGGGGCTTCACCAGCAGGGTCTTTTGGCCCCGCTCCTCATAGTTGAACCGGGCCATCAACGCGTTGGCCGTTTTACTGGAGCCCATGGCCCCGTATTTGAAATAAAGCTGTGCCATCTTTTTTATTCTCCCTCTTTTGCTTCATCGCTCTGCGATGCTGTCTCCTCCGCTCCCACGGGGAATGCCGCCTGGTTTCTCTCCGCCTCCGTTTGCAGGTCAGCGGCGTCAACAGTCATCTTTTTGCAGTCCGGGCAGTACCAGGCCGTGTGGTAGCGTAAAATGTCGCCTTCCGTGTCCACCCGCATGATATTTTCACGTCCGGGACTGAGCCACCGCGCCTTTCCGGTGGGGATGCCCCGGTGCCAGGCAACGCCCCTGCCTCCCATAAGGAAACCCTGCTCCATGTCCTCGCCGCACCAGGGGCACTTCTCCGGCGGCAGCCGCAGCTTTTCCCGTTTCTCCTGCCATTCCGCCTGCATAGCGTCCCAATCCCCCCGGAGGGTATCCAACAAACCGGGGGCTTTTTCCGCCGGTTCTGAAGCCGTGCGGCGTTGATCGGGGGCGATGTCCCAAGGGTCCTCGCTCTTTTTCCAGAAAGCCATTGTCAGCCCTCCCCGTCACGCTTTTGCACATGAGCGTCAAACCGGCCACCGTCCCGGCTGGGCAGCCAGCCGATGGGCGGCGGGGTCTCCCGGTCATGTTTCCAGCACCACAGCCACCGCAGACACCAAATCAGCTTCCGCAGCAGCAAAAGCAGCACAATAACGCCGACGACATTAAAAACCTTCAGCATGATTTCTCCTTATAACATCAGGGCGGCAAGCAGGATCATTCCTTGTGCCTGTCATCGTCCTTGACTTCCTTGTAGTCCACGGTATACACCGGCCCTTTGAAGTGGGGTTCGTCTTTTTTTGCTGATTCCGAGCGCCTGTGGCCGCCGTATTTCCGCCACAGCCAACGAACGACCAAAATCAGCAGCAAGACAGGGATCAGCACCCGGAGCAGGCCAAAGACCAGCGCCAACAGCTTCAAAGGCAGTCCCAGCAAGAATCCCATTTTACTTCATCTCCAATTCACGCTTTGCTTCTTCATAATACCGGGCAAACGCCGACGGCACAGAGCGCGCCGCAAGGCCTGCCGCATCCACCCATTCCAGTTCCGCAGGGCCGTCGCCCCGGACGGTCAGCGCGTAGCCGGTCATGCGCCACTCCACATGGGTGAAGATGTGCTTGGCCGTCAGGCGGCTCTGCCAGTCAATCACCGACAGGCCCATGGCCTCCACCGCCGCGCCGGCGGCTGTTTCATCCAGAGCGCCCTCCACATTGGGAAACTCCCAAAGTCCCGCCAGCAGGCCGGTTTTAGGCCGCTTCCGCAGGGCGATCTTTCTGTCTCGCATCAGCAGGAACACGGTTTTTTCCTCCACCCGCCGCTCCTTTTTCGCCTTTTTCACCGGCAGGGTCTCTGCTGTTCCCCGCTGTCGGCCCAAACACAGGCCGCTTACGGGGCAGTCATCGCACCGGGGAGCGGTATTGGGCCCACAGACTGTGGCCCCCAGCTCCATCATGGCCTGATTGAAAATGCGGATGTCCGCCGGTTCCTCCGGCATGACTTCCGCCAGCGCCGCCCGGACAGCCCGCTTGGTTTTCGGATCAGAAATGTCATCGTGGCAGTCCGTCAGCCGGGTCATGACCCGGAGCACGTTGCCGTCCACCGCCGGTTCCCGCCGTCCGAAGGCTGCGGCGGCAATGGCGGAGGCGGTATAGTCTCCGATCCCCGGCAGGGCCAGCAGGCCGTCATAGGTGTCCGGAAAGCCGCCCAGCGCCGTGATCTCCCGTGCCGCCTTTTGCAGATTTCTGGCACGGCTGTAATAACCAAGGCCTTCCCACAGCTTCATGAGCCGCTCCTCGTCTGCCTCCGCCAGCGCCTCCACTGTGGGGAACACCGCCAAAAAACGGGCATAATAGCCCAGGACCGCCGCCACGCGGGTCTGCTGGAGCATGATCTCCGACACCCAGATGCGGTAAGGGTCCTCCGTGTGCCGCCAGGGCAGGTCCCGGGCGTTTTCCCGGTACCAGCCCAACAGCGGCTCCGGCAGCGTCCGCAATAGATTTTCAGTTGTCGAATCTGTTTGTTTCATGTTATAATCTTACCACAAGGTGAGACGGCTTCCCACCCCCTTTTTGCGAATCAAGGAGAAAATTTACATGCGTGTCACATTTTTGGCCCACGACGGTTTTTTCATCGAACTGGATCAGGTCTGCCTGCTGTTCGACTGGTGGAAGGGCGTTCTCCCGCCCCTGCCGGACAAGCCGCTGCTGGTGTTCGTCAGCCACCGCCACGAGGACCACTTCAATCCGGCGGTGTTCACACTGGCGGACCGCAAGGCGGACATTCAATTTCTGTTAGGCAGTGACTTTCGCCTGACGCCCCACAATTTGACAAAGTGGCAGCTTTCCCCGGAGACCGCCGCCAAATGCCGCCGCTGCGGCAAGCATGACACCTTTGCCCCTCTCCCCGGCGTCACCGTGGAGACCTTCCCCTCCACCGACGAGGGCGTGGCGTGGATGGTAACGGTCAACGGACAGTCCATCTTCCACGCCGGAGACCTGAACTGGTGGCACTGGGCGGAAGAGGACTTGGCTTGGAACCGCAATATGGAGGCCAATTTCAAGCGGTACACAGAACCTCTCCGGGGCCGCCGCGTCGATTTGGCCATGCTTCCCTTGGACTCCCGGCTGAAAATGGATGGCTATCTGGGGCCTAACTATTTTTTGAATCTGATGGAGGTCCGCCGGTTTCTGCCCATGCACCAGTGGGAGGACTTCGCCTTTACCGACGAATTTTTGTCCGCGTACCCTCAGTTTGCCCCCATCACCGTAAAAATCCACCGGGACGGGGAATTTCTCGGCGAGCTGTAAGCAAAAGGAACCCGCATTGTTTTCACAATGCGGGTTCCTTTTCATTTGCTCATTTACTTTTGGATCAGCAGCCAGTTTTCCGTACCTTCGGCAGGCCGCTCCGTCAGCTCCGGCACAAAGCCACAGGCAGCGGACGCCGCCTTGACAGCAGTCTCCAATGCAGGGGTCTCCGCCTCGGTGGTCTCCGCATAGATGCGGTCCACCAATGGTGCCAAAGCGCTGAGTTCCTGCCCGGCGTCACTGTTCATCCCGGCGAGAACGGTCTCCGCAGGCAGCTCCAGTGAAAGGATCACATTCTTCGGCAGTGCATCCCGCACCTCCCGGAGGAAGCCCTCGATCTGTGCCTGCCGTCCCGCCTCTGCCGTGTTCCCGGCGGTCATGGCGTTGGAAAAGTCGATTTTATCCAGCTTGCCTACGGTGGGATAGCTGACATCCGTGAGGATGATCTCTCGGAATCCCTGCTCCGCAGCCTCCCGGATGATATTCAGCAGATACGTCCGGGCCTTTTCATGGCCGGGGTCCAGCCATTGGCTGTTGTTGCCGTCATAGAAGATATAACCGCCGGTGTTTTTCAGGCCCAAGCCCTCCACGTCGGCGTTGGCGGCCTTGGGATCGTGAAAGCAGGCGATCCGGGCCGCAGCGGTCACGTCTGTCCGGGCCGTCAGGTCATTCAGCGCCTCCCCGGTGTCCGGTTTCACGCTGACTGCGCCGGTCACGGCAGCGCTGCTGTCAAAATACACCCGGCCGGCGCTGTCCTTCAGCGTCACCGCCGTTACGGCGGCTTCGGAAAGCGGCGTCTCAGCGGTCTCCTGATCTTCCATTGTCAGCGGCTTTGCCGCCAGCAGCGTCCCCCGGACCGGTGTTTTGACAGCGGTCTGCTCCGGTTCCCGGATCACCACATCCGGGTCTCCGGGGGCTTCGACAGGGTCGGAAGTCCCTTTGTCCCAAGGCAGGTCAAAGTGGAGATTACCGTCGGCGTCATAGCGCATGTGCTCCCGGGCCATAATAAAGCCCACAGAACCCAGAATAATGAGGATCAGCAGGATGGCCAGGAAAATTTTTCCCTTCCGGCCTCTCCCGCGATAGCTGCTGTATCCTCTGGTGCCTGATGCCATGCCGCTTCACCCCGTTTCTGCTTTTCGGTCCGTTATTCCTGTTCCAGGGCCATCATCTTGTTGACCCGGCGCTCATGGCGGCCGCCCTCAAACTCGGTGGTCAGGAACACCTCCACCATGCGCTCTGCCATATTCTTGCCGGTAAAGCCCGCGCCGATGGCCATCATGTTGGCGTCATTGTGGCGGCGGGTCATCTCCGCCTCCAGGCAGTCGGCGCAGTGGGCGCAGCGGATGCCCTTGATCTTGTTGGCAGCGATGGAAATGCCGATACCGGTGGTGCAGATCACAATACCGCGGTCGCACTTGCCCTCAGCCACAGCACGGGCAGCGGCAGCGCCGAAATCGGGATAATCGCAGCTCTCCAGAGAGTAGCAGCCAAAATCCTCGTACTCATAGCCCAGCTTTTCCAGGGTCTTCATGATAAACTGCTTCAGCTCGTAGCCGCCGTGGTCACAGCCCAATGCGATTTTCATAGTCATTTCCTCCAAATAATCGTTTTTTTCGGATGATGCAGGGTCAGTATACACCGCCCTCCGGCAAAAATCAATTCTTTATTACAGTGCGTGCCAGACAGGCATCTGCTTTTCAAAGGTGCAGAATCTGGTAAAGCCGCACTCTTTCAGCAAAGCCTGCCGCTCCCGGATGAAGCGGCCCACATGCTCCGGGCTGTGGGCGTCGGTGCCCAGGGTGATGAGTTCACCGCCCAGTTCCCGGTAGATCCGCAGCCACTTGGCGTCCGGCAAGGGCGTATTGCCCCGGTTGACGTTCAGCTCGATGCCCCGCCCGTTTTCGATCAGAGTTTTCAAAATTTCCCGGATCTCAGCCTCATAGGGATCAAAGCTGGTATGAAGTCCCCGCATCTCATTGAAATACCGCAGGGGCAGAGTCAGATGGCCCAGAACCGTAAAGCCGCCCAGCTTTGCCAGCGCCAAAACCTCTTCCAGATAATCTCCCAATGCGGTCTGAGCCTCCGCCTGATCCTTGGGCGTGTAGAGATACAGGTCATCGCTTCCGAAGCGTTCCGACAGCAGGTGCACCGAGCCGATGATGAAATCAAACTGCGGCGCGTCCTCCAACAGCTTTTTCATGTGGGCCGGGGCCTTCTGCGCGTCGCCCATCTCCATGCCCAGCCGCAGATGGATGCGGTCCCCCAGCGCGGCCTGAACGTTGGCGAAATCCTCCGTCAGCGCCGACCAGTCATAGGGCGGGCGCAGTTCATTGGACCCCCAGGTCAGGGGCTCCACATGATCCGTAAAACAGATCTCGTCCATCCCGGCATCCAGTGCGGCCTGAGCCATCACCGTCATGGGATCATGAGCATCGGGAGAAAACTGCGTATGGGTATGGTAATCTGCCAGATACATACCTTGCCTCACTTCTTAAACTTCTTGAAGAACTTCTTCCGTTCCTCGTAGTTGTTATCACCTACGGATTCCGCAAACTTTTTCAGAGCTTCCTTCTGCTCCCGGTTCAGGTTCCGGGGCGTTTCGATATAAACAGTCACATACTGGTCACCCCGGCCCCGGCCGTTGAGCTCAGGAATGCCCTTGCCCTTCAACCGGAAGGTAGTGCCGGACTGAGTGCCCTCCGGCAGGTCATACTTCACCTTGCCGTCAATGGTGGGGATCTCCAGCTCCGCGCCCAGAACTGCCTGTGCGAAGGTAATGGGCGCCTCACAGAGGACGGAGGTACCCTCCCGGCGGAACAGCTCGTGGGGGCGGACCGTAATGGTGATGAGCAGATCACCGGACGGGCCGCCGTTCTTTCCGGCGTGGCCCTGCCCCCGGATGGAGATGGTCTGGCCATTGTCGATACCTGCGGGGATCTTGGCCTGAATGGTGCGGCGCTTGCGCTCCAAGCCGCTGCCCCGGCAAGCGGTACAGGGGGTCTTGATGATGCGGCCCTTGCCGCCGCAGCGGCCACAAGGGGAGGTGGTGGCAAACACGCCCATGGGCGTCTGCCGCCGCACCTGCACCTGACCGGAGCCGTGGCAGTCCGGGCAGACCTCGGGCGAGGTGCCGTCGGCACAGCCGGAGCCGTGACAGACCGCGCAGGTCTCATAGCGGTCCACGCTGACCTCTTTCTCGCAGCCGAAGGCCGCCTCCTCAAAGCTGATGGTCACACTCAGGCGGATGCTCTCGCCCCGCTGGGGCGCATTGGGGTTCCGGCGCTGGGCGGAGCCGAAGCCGCCGCCGAAGAAGCTGCCGAAAATATCCCCCAGATCGCCAAAGTCGAAGCCGCCGGCACCGTAAGCACCGCCGCCGGCCCCCGCTCCGTAGTTAGGGTCCACACCCGCAAAGCCGAACTGGTCATAACGGGCTTTTTTATCAGAGTCAGAGAGAACCTCATAGGCCTCGTTGACCTCCTTGAACTTCTCCTCCGCCTCTTTATTGTCAGGATTCAGGTCCGGATGATACTTCCGGGCCATCTTCTTATATGCGCGCTTGATCTCGTCCTCGGATGCGCTCTTGTCAACGCCCAGGACCTCGTAATAATCACGTTTTTCTGCTGCCATACTTGCTGCTCCTCTCAGGAATCACTTAAGGATCAGGAATCAGGAACCGGCTTCCCCGTTCCGGATTCCTCATCTCTAAGTTTGCTCCAAAACGGCCCCAATGGGGCGGGGAATGATCCCCGTCCCATCGGTTCCGATCCGTATAGGTTTTTTACTTCTTGTTCTGGTCGTCATCATCCACGACCTTGTAGTCGGCGTCATAATACTGACCGTCCTGCGCGCCGCCGGCCTGCTGGCCGCCCATGTCGGGACCGGTCTGGGCACCGCCCTGAGCGCCCTGGGGGTTGGCCTGCTGATAGAGCTTCTCGCTGACAGCGTAGAAGTCCTGAGTCAGCTCATCGGTAGCGGTCTTGATGGCGGCGGTGTCGGTGCCCTTCAGGGCCTCCTTCAGCTTGTCGATGCCGGCCTGGACCTTGCTCTTATCCTCGGCGGGGATCTTGTCGCCCATCTCATTCAGGGTCTTTTCGCTCTGATAGACCATCTGATCGGCCTGGTTGCGGACCTCCACGTCCTCCTTCATCTTCTTGTCCTGAGCGGCATACTGCTCGGCTTCCTTGACAGCCTTCTCAATATCGTCCTTGCTCATGTTGGAGGAGGAGGTGATGGTGATATGCTGCTCGGTACCGGTGCCCAGATCCTTGGCGGAGACATTCACGATGCCGTTGGCGTCGATATCGAAGGTGACCTCGATCTGAGGCACGCCACGGCGGGCGGGAGCGATGCCGTCCAGATGGAAGCGGCCCAGGGACTTGTTGGCAGCGGCCATTTCACGCTCGCCCTGAAGGACGTTGACCTCCACAGAGGTCTGGTTATCCGCAGCAGTGGAGAAGATCTGGCTCTTCTTCACAGGGATGGTGGTGTTGCGGTCGATCAGCTTGGTGCACACGCCGCCCATGGTCTCAATGCCCAAGGACAGGGGGGTGACATCCAGCAGCAGCAGGCCCTTCACGTCGCCGGTGAGCACGCCGCCCTGCAGGGCTGCGCCCATAGCCACGCACTCGTCGGGGTTGATGCCCTTGAAGCCTTCCTTGCCGGTGAGCTTCTTGACCATGTCCTGCACGGCAGGGATACGGCTGGAGCCGCCCACCATCAGGACCTTGTGGATGTCATTACCGGTGAGGCCAGCGTCACCCAGAGCCTGACGGACGGGGCCGGCGGTAGCCTCCACCAGATGAGCGGTCAGCTCGTTGAACTTAGCCCGGGTCAGGGTCAGATCCAGATGCTTGGGGCCGGTGGCGTCTGCAGTGATATAGGGCAGATTGATGTTGGAGGTGGTCACGCCGGACAGCTCGATCTTGGCCTTCTCAGCAGCCTCCTTCAGGCGCTGCATGGCAACCTTGTCGCCGGAGAGGTCCACATTGTCGGTGCGCTTGAACTCGCTGACCATCCACTTCATAATGCACTCATCGAAGTCATCGCCGCCCAGACGGTTGTTGCCTGCGGTGGCCAGAACCTCGATAACGCCGTCATCAATGTCCAGAATGGACACGTCGAAGGTACCGCCGCCCAGGTCATAGACCATGATCTTCTGGGACTGCTCCTTATCCACGCCGTAAGCAAGGGCGGCTGCGGTAGGCTCGTTGATGATCCGCTTCACGTCCAGACCGGCGATCTTGCCGGCGTCCTTGGTGGCCTGACGCTGGGCGTCGGTGAAGTAAGCGGGGACGGTGATAACGGCCTCGGTGACGGTGCTGCCCAGATAGGCCTCGGCGTCGCTCTTGAGCTTCTGCAGGATCATGGCGCTGATCTCCTGGGGAGTGTAGGACTTGCCATCGATGCTGACCCGGTGGTCGGAGCCCATCTCGCGCTTGATGGAGGAGATGGTGCGGTCGGGGTTGGTGATGGCCTGGCGCTTGGCCACCTGGCCCACCATGCGCTCGCCGGTCTTGGAGAAGGCCACCACGGACGGGGTGGTGCGGTTACCTTCCGCGTTGGGAATGACAACTGCCTCGCCGCCCTCCATGACGGCTACGCAGGAATTGGTGGTGCCAAGGTCGATACCGATAACTTTAGACATAATAATTGCCTCCTGAATATATGAAATAAAATTTGTTTACACGGGTCAGTCCATCGGATACCCGGGGATCACGATGGCGGCGATGATATAGCCCAGCACGCCGCTGCCGCCCAGCAGGCTGAACAGCACCCAGGCCAGACGGATGATGGTGGGGTCCATATTGAAATACTCGGCAATCCCGGCGCACACGCCGGAGATCATCCGGTTATCCCGGCTTTTATAAAGTTTTTTTCCGTTCATAGCACATGCTCCTCTCAATTAGCAACCTTTACCATGGCGAACCGCAGGATCTTGTCGCCCAAAGCGTATCCCTGCTGGAATACCTCCACCACGGTGTTCTCCCCGGCCGACTCATCCTCCACATGCATCACGGCGTTGTGGCGGGCGGGGTCAAAGGGCTGGCCCAGGGCCTCAATCTGCTGTACGCCCAGCTTTTCCAGCACGGTCATGAACTGCTTGCAGATCATCTCCATGCCCTGGCGGTGGGGGTCCCCCTCCTCGAACTGGGCCAGGCCCCGCTCCAGGTTGTCCAGCACCTCCAAAAAGGGCTTCACGGTGTCGGCCTTGGCGTCGCCG
>ENA-UEPV01000812-UEPV01000812.1-human-gut-metagenome-genome-assembly--contig:-NODE-812-length-20970-cov-42.674341_pt1 | contig 20970 bp, 20 predicted proteins | sample MGYA00242942_ERZ507925 | MGnify/ENA primary metagenome ERZ507925 (study PRJEB26167, sample SAMN06115453) | human gut metagenome | host: Homo sapiens | place: China:Fujian | collected 2015-08-26... | reverse complement strand
CCATAATATAATGAATAATTCTATTTGTACGCTGTTTGACAACATTTTAATTGATATACATAAGTTTAAATCACTTCTATATTAAAAATGAAAACAAAACGTCTGATTCCTTTACTGTTCTTTTTACTTCCAGTCTATGCATTGGCCGGCAACCGCTTTCAAGAACTATACGCTAATATCCATCAGTTTATCTCACAGCAAAAGGCTGAAGTGGGAGTAGCCATCATAGCAGACGGAAAAGATACGATCACCGTAGAAAACAACCGACGCTACCCGTTGATGAGCGTATTCAAACTACATCAAGCACTGGCTGTGGGAGATTACTGTAAAAGACATCAGCTCTCCTTTGATACCTTGCTTACCGTAAACAGCACAGACCTACATCCCAATACTTACAGTCCGCTAAGAGACAGATACCCCCACGGAGGAAAGTTTTCACTCAAGCAATTAATAGAATACACTCTCCACTTAAGCGACAACAATGCATGCGACATCCTGTTCAAATTTACCGGAGGGCCTACGATGACCGACCGTTACATCCGTAGTTTGGGAGTCAACGATTTCTCTATTCAGTACACAGAAGATGACATGCACCGGAACCTGAACCTTGGTTATGAAAACTGGAGCACTCCGCTCGCTACTGCAGAAGTCATCGAGGCTCTGCTTACCCGGACTTTATTCGACAAGCCTCATCAGGAATTTATCAAAGAAGCCCTTATTACCTGTCAGACTGGAACAAGCAGAATAGTCCACCCTCTACAAGACAAGCAGGTCACCGTAGGGCATAAAACCGGTACCGGAGACCGCAACGCATCGGGACAACTCATTGCCATTAACGATGCCGGATTTGTACAGTTCCCTAATGGTCACCGTTATATCCTGGTCGTTTTTGTCAAAGACTCACAGGAAAGCATGGAGGATACAGAAGCAATTATCGCACAAATTTCTGAAATGGTTTGTCAGGCCTTCTCCAAGCCCTGATAAACTCCTCTCACCAGCTGACAAGCCGTGTTTAAGTCAAGCGCCCCGGTATTCAGCATCAAATCATACCGATGAGGTTCTCCCCATTTCTCTCCCGTGTAGTACTCATAGTGATGAATGCGGTTGCGGTTCACCCGCTTGATTTCCGTTTCAGCACTTTCTTGTGCGATACCATATTCACTCACGCAACGGGTCACGGCATGAGATAAATCGGAGTAACAGAACAGTTTCAGCACCTTCGGATAATCTTTCAATACAAAGTCGGCACAACGCCCCACTATGATACAAGATTCCTTTGCGGCCAGCTCCTGAATAATCTTACTTTCCGACACAAATAATACATCGTCTGAAGAAAGACTGGATTCCAACGGCTGCTCACTATTTTTTGAAAGAATACACTTCAACCAAAAAGAAGGAATAGACTGTTCGTTTTTCACAATATACTGTTCATCCATCCCACTCCGCTGGGCTGCCATACGTATAAATTCTTTGTCATAAAGCTTGATACCCAATTCTTTGGAAAGCATTTCCCCCAGCAGATGCCCTCCACTGCCATATTCACGCGCAATAGTAATAACCACATGCTGCCCTTGTGAAAAATCCGGTATATTCTGCACAGAAGCATCTATAATCCATTTATCGAGAAAGCGATAATACGGGCTTACAAAATGTACTATCGGACCGACTATCAAAGCCGAAATCACGGTTCCTTCACGCACTCCATATACCCCCGACATAAAGACAAGCGACAACAAGCAGGCAATAGCCACCAGCGTCACGTCAAACCCGAGCTTTATATAACCGAACTCCCCGCGAAACCGACGGGTAATGACCTTTACAAAATATTCTCCGGCCATCATCGCGGCATTAGCCTTTACCTCAAGCGCAATTCCTACAGCTAAAATCACACATCCAATCAACAGGGCTACAATCATATACACATACTCTACGGGGTTAAGCCAGAAAAGAATATAATGCATACAAAGGTCAATGAACATACCAAAGCAGAAAGAGATAGGAATCTGCAGAAGATACATGCGCAAATCAGATTTCAAGTCCTCACGTGTCATTAAGAACAATTCCAGTATCACGAAAAGAAGATTTAACAGAATGGTCCACTGACCAATGGTAAAAGGAGTGAACATACTCAATACGTAAGTCACACTCGTAATAGGCGAAGTTCCTAATGCAGCTTTGGTAATGAAGGCAATCCCCAGTGCATTAACAAACAAGGATACGCAAAACAGCAGGTAACGCCGGCACATAAATTTATTCATACTTGTTCTCTTTATCAAAAGTGCCGCAAAGTTCCCTCATTTTTTTCATTCATTATTCATAAAAGGAAGACTAATTTTGGTCAAAAACGAAACAACTATTAAATTTACTCATCAAAATAAAGACAATGAATCCGAATCTGCTTGAAATCATACAAACGCATGGCAACAGAACTGAAAGCACATGCTACTGCGAACTTACTCCCTCATTGGTTCCTACCGGAAAAGCCGAATTGAAAGAAGGATTTTACTTTCTTCTCGTCACAAACGGAACAGCCAAACTGACAGATGAATATCAGACTTACGAACTTCAGCCTGCACATTTAGTTATACTTACCCCCAGCACAAGGTGCATGATTCAGACTATGAGTTCTCACTTCCAGGCCATGCTCCTCTATCTGAAACCAGCTTTCTTTGATTGTTTACCCGACGGGCAACCACTATATGAACAACTGGCACACTACTTGGGACACTATCAGCTACCGGTGTTTTTACTGGAAAACGAACAAGCTGCCTACCTACAAAAAATCTTCACGCTATTCTCACCATGCAGAAATAATGCAGCCAACTATTACGACAGTATTCTGAATCACTTATGCAGTTTCTGTCTTTTACAGATAGCTGATATATTAACCCAAATCCGCCATGAAGTTCCGGATTATGCACGACGCTCTACAGACATTTTCAGACTATTCAAAAAAACGTTGATGGAAAATTATCGCCAGCACCATGACATAGGGTTTTATGCAGAAAGTCTGCACATCTCAACCACCTACCTTTCACGCATTGTAAAACACATCACCGGACATACGGTCCGTTTTCACATCAGCGAACTGCTCTGTGCCGATGCACGTAAGTTGTTGGAATGTACAGACCTGGATATTAAGGAAATTTCAGAAAAATTAGGATTTTCAGACCAGTATGTCTTTGGTAAATTCTTCGTAAAGAAGACAGGAGTTTCTCCTATGAAATTCCGCACACAGAGAGAAAGAGACAAAAAGAATTATCCTTCTCCCGATGCTTAAGGTTCATAAGTCCATCCACAGTCATTATGATACACCATCAAACGGCTCATACCTCCATCGACCGTAATATTTTCTCCATTGATAAATGAATTGCGTTCATCACAAAGAAAATCCACCACACGGGCAATATCGGCAGGTTCTCCCACCCTGCCTGACGGATGCTGAGCAGTATCTCCCGTACTATAGACTGCTTCATAATGTGCTTCTTCATGATAGGCACCGGTATCAATCCATCCAGGAGCTACCGAATTTACACGCGCTACACCCGATAAACTAACAGCCAAAGCATGGGTCAGCGCAGTAATCCCTCCTTTGGCAGCTGTATAGCTCTCCGTATCCGGCTGTGACTGAAAAGCGCGTGTAGACGAAATGTTTACAATTGCTCCCATCCCCTGAAAATGGTCTTTAAATAACCGAGCCAACATATAAGGTGCCACTACCCCCACGCGCTGCACATACAGAAAATCTTCATAATCACAGTCAGAAAGGATACCTCCCCGCATCAGGCAAGCATTATTAATCAGGCAATGTATGCCTTCCGGATGTTCACGAAGTACCAAAGCTGTAAATTCCTCCAAGGCCTGTTTCTCTGCCACATCACCGACAAAACCGGTTACCTGCCAGCCTCTCTCACGCATCTTTTCCACTTGTGTGAGAGTAGCCTGCTGATTCTGGTCTATAAAATATACACTATCTCCCTGAGAAGCAAAATGTGCGACGATGCAACGTCCGATACCTCCAGCTCCACCTGTCACTACTATAATTCTATTCATAATACTGTTGATTCTTGTTTGTACCTAAATATCTCTCTTACAAAGGTAAAAATTTACAGATGAATATCTGTAAGCTTCCTTCAACAAGCAACAACAAAAAAGACAGACTTCATCAAATCAATGAAATCTGCCCTCTTATGTTTATCAAAAATCTTCCTGATTCAAGTCCTGCTCACAGCAGTCAGCCAATCACCACCTCTCCATCGGCTGTAGCCTGATCTTCCCAGGCTCCGATACTGCCACCGGATACGGTAATACCGTCGCGTCCCACTTTCAAGGTCAGAGTACACGATTTGCCACTTTCCAATGCAACCTGCGGGTTACCCGACTGCTTAAATAAAGCATCCAGAGTAAAATGCTTGGTTTCGCCACCTAAAGTAAGAGTGAAAGAAATCCCATCGGTCGCTTGGGGTACAAGATAGAACGAAGCTTTTGCACCCGTTACGGTAAGACTTCCTTGTTCATCCTTCACCTCCTTCACACTTCCCTTCACTGCATCCACCACGCAAGTGGTCTTCGCAGAAAAAATACATGACAACTGAGACAAATCATCTTCGGTATACCCTTTTCCTGGCTGAATTTCCAAATTAAGACGATGCAATGCATGGCGGAAAGTAAGTGACACGGCTTCAGAAGTACCTACTTCTACCGGCTGGGCAGCGGCAAGCAACAAATCATCATAGGAGGAATTGAACGAATTAAATTCGAAAGTTCCATCTTGTTCCACTTTCTGTGTAGGATAACAAGCTGAAAAAGTAACTTGTGATACATCTTCTGAAAGTCCAAAATCAGGCCATTTAAGAAAATCAAGCTCATAAGCATAATCAGTCACTACTGGTGCAGCTCCTCCCGTTACACAAAGAGTCATCTTATCTCCTTTCTGAAAACTGCCGCTTCCATCACTTCCCAATTGTGGAGCACGCGTTTGAGAGGCAATACTGGCGACAATGGAAATTTTACCAGAATTACCAGACAAGTCACCCGAGCCACTGCCGGATGTGTCTTCTGATGTATTTCCTGAAGTATCACCATTCACATTTGCCGGTATATCGTTTGTACAAGATACTGCTGTCAGCATAGCAGCTATGAATGCATAAAGCACACTTTTTTTCATCATCATTCTTTTTATCATGATTATTATTTAAAGAGTCAAAGCATGAGGCGTAAATAGTTTTTTACAAAAACAGGAAACGCATTTCATCAATAAATTATACGCAAAGGAACATGATTTGTTCAATACAGTCTGTTGGTGATTCAAAACCTTACCATTTATTTTCACCTGTTCACATATATATACAATCTCATACCTGCAACATAAGAACTTCATTTTCATTCTTCCCGAATTATTCGATAATTACACCGAGATTTCCTATCTTTGCGATTGATTAATATTAATGCACATTTAATTTTTTGACATGGAAAATAAATACATCACAGTAGCATATAAACTTTATGCGGTAACAGACGGAGAAAAAGAATTACGTGAAGAAGCCCCTGCAAGCCATCCGTTCCAGTTCATCTCAGGAATCGGTTATACTTTGGAACGCTTTGAAAAGGAAATCTTAGCACTGAAGAAAGGTGACAAATTCAACTTTACAATTCCTTGTGCGGAAGCATACGGCGAAAGAGACGAAGACAACGTACGCCAGGTGCCCAAATCTATGTTCTGCGGTCCGGATGGAAAATTCGATAGCGACAATATCTTCGAAGGCAACATCATCATGCTGAACGATGCAGAAGGCCATCAGTTCTATGCCAACGTTGGCGAAATCACAGAAGATAAAGTGGTGCTCGACCTGAACCACCCGCATGCTGGTAAAGACCTGATTTTTGAAGGTACCGTAATGGAAATGCGCGATGCAACCAACAAGGAAATGGAAAGCATCCTCAAACTGATGAGCGGTGAAGGCTGCGGATGCGGTTGCGACAGCTGTGGAGGCGGTTGCGGCGAACACGAAGCTGAAGAAGACGGCTGCTGCGGTGGCGGTTGCGGACACTGTCATTCATAATCTAATTTTTACTTAACCATAAAAAGAAGACGGCATGTTCCGTCTTCTTTCTTTTTCTACCTTTCTAATTCTGTTTTTCACATGATTCTCATAGCCGATAGCGGAGCGACCAAAACCGACTGGTGCTTCGGAAACACGTTACACGATTGCCAGGTTGTTCACACCGAAGGTATCAACCCTTTTCATCTGACAGAAGAGAAAATAAAACAGCTTCTTCAGGAAAGCCTGCTTGCACAACTGCCTTTTCCACAAGAAGAAGTGAAAGCCATTTTCTTTTATGGGGCTGGCTGTACCCCTGAAAAAGCCGGCAATCTCTCCGGTTTACTCGCCGAAGCATTCCCTCACGCAACCATCCAGGTGGAAGGTGATTTGCTTGGAGCTGCCCGTGCATTGTGCAAGCATCAGCCGGGAATTGCCTGCATATTAGGAACAGGGGCGAACTCCTGCTTGTACGATGGTCAACGAATCACGCATAACACTCCTCCATTAGGCTATATTTTAGGAGATGAAGGAAGCGGAGCCTATTTAGGAAAACGATTTATAGGCGACTGCATCAAGCAGCAGTTACCTTCCGGCTTGCTGGAAGGCTTATTGAAGGAATATAACCTGACCGTAGCAGAGATTTTAGATAAAGTGTACAGACAGCCGCAGGGTAACCGTTTTTTGGCCAGTCTTACACCTTATATATATAAGCACAAGAACCAGCCGGAAGTCCAGCAGTTCCTGACCGACTGCTTCAGCGATTTCTTCCGCCGCAACATACTTTCTTATCCGGGACATGCCCAGGTTCCGGTCTCTTTTGTAGGTTCCATTGCATGGTTCTTCCAACATGAGCTAAAGGAAACAGCCCTAAAATTCAACCTTCATACGGGCATTTTCATTCAGTCTCCCATACAAGAATTGAAGGGTTTTCACCTCCCTGAAAAAACGCTTTGACGTTTACTGTCAAACGCAAGTACATTCTCATTCAAACGCCTTTGTGTTTCACTTAAAACGCAAAGGCGTTTGAGTTAAAACGTAAAAGAGTTTTTCAATCTATAATAAAGACAGGGAAAATTCATTGGAAAATCCAATAAATTTCAATACCTTGCACTCAGATTCCGAATATCTAACTATAAATAAAAATCATCATGAAGAACTTTAGAATCGAAGCCATTATTCTGGCCATCGGCCTACTGCTATTAGGCGTATTCATCGAAAAAGGATTCAGTAAGTTTGCAGAAAAAGACCGCAGTGTCACCGTAAAAGGCCTGGCCGAAATAGAAGTCCCAGCCAATAAAGTAACCTGGCCACTAGTGTACAAAAGCCTGGGAAATGATTTGGGAAGATTGTACGACGACATCAAGCGTTCCAATCAGACCATCACCGGTTTCTTGAAAGAAAAAGGACTGACAGAACAGGAAATCAGCGTGAATGCCCCGGAAATCATCGACCTGGCTGCCGAACGTTATGGCAACAACCAGAATCCGGCCAACCGCTACAATGTGACTACAGTCATCACCGTTACTTCCGACAAGGTAGATTTGATACGGGGACTTATCAGTGAGCAGGGAGAACTGCTAAAAAGAGGCATCGCCATCACTTCTGGAGAATACCAGTACAAAGTACAGTATGAATATACTGATTTAAACAAGGTAAAACCACAGATGATTGAAGAAGCCACCAAAAACGCACGCGAAGCAGCCGAAAAGTTTGCCAAAGACTCCGGCAGTAACCTCGGCAAAATCCGTCAGGCCAATCAGGGGCAGTTCAGCATTACCGACCGCGACCCGAATACCCCTTATATCAAGAAGATACGCGTAGTCACCACCATAGACTATTCGCTTGAAAACTAACAGAAAATCCAAAAAACTTATAAAAAACCGGAAAAACCTCCCATATGGAGCCTTTTTCCGGTTTTTCTATTTTTCTTCCTCCTAAAAAATGCAGGCAAGCCTTTTAATATTCAGGATTTTATTATACCTTTGCAGCCGATTTATATAAACAATATAAAGTCTAACACAATTAGTTATTTAAAAACAATTTTTTTATTTAATGGAAAACTTAAAGAACATTGCTCCTATTGAAGATTTCAACTGGGATGCGTATGAAAATGGTGATGCAGTAACCAGCGTAAGCAAAGAAGATCTTGAAAAAGCTTATGACAGCACGCTGAACAAAGTAAACGACCGTGAGGTTGTAGACGGTACTGTAATCGCAATGAACAAACGCGAAGTGGTTGTTAACATCGGTTACAAATCAGATGGTATCATTCCATTGAGCGAATTCCGTTACAATCCGGATTTGAAAGTAGGTGACACTGTAGAAGTGTACATCGAAAACCAGGAAGACAAAAAAGGTCAGTTGATCTTGTCTCACAAGAAAGCTCGCGCTACTCGTTCTTGGGATCGTGTTAACGCTGCTCTTGAAAACGAAGAAATCATTAAGGGTTACATCAAGTGCCGCACTAAGGGTGGTATGATCGTTGACGTATTCGGTATTGAAGCATTCTTGCCGGGTTCTCAGATTGATGTGAAACCTATCCGTGACTACGATGTATTCGTAGGTAAGACTATGGAATTCAAGGTTGTTAAAATCAACCAGGAATTCAAGAACGTGGTTGTTTCTCACAAGGCTCTTATCGAAGCTGAACTGGAACAGCAGAAGAAAGAAATCATCAGCAAACTTGAAAAAGGTCAGGTACTGGAAGGTACTGTTAAGAATATCACATCTTACGGTGTATTCATCGACTTGGGCGGCGTAGACGGTTTGATTCACATCACAGACTTGTCTTGGGGCCGTGTAAGCGATCCTCGCGAAGTTGTTTCTTTGGATCAGAAGTTGAACGTTGTAATCTTGGACTTCGACGACGAAAAGAAACGTATCGCTCTTGGTTTGAAACAGCTGACTCCGCACCCATGGGATGCACTGGATCCTAACTTGAAGGTTGGTGATCACGTGAAGGGTAAAGTAGTCGTTATGGCTGACTACGGTGCATTCATCGAAATCGCTCCGGGCGTAGAAGGTTTGATCCACGTATCAGAAATGTCTTGGTCACAGCACCTGCGTTCAGCTCAGGACTTCATGAAAGTGGGCGACGAAGTAGAAGCTGTTATCTTGACTCTGGACCGCGAAGAACGCAAGATGTCTTTGGGTATCAAACAGCTGAAAGCAGATCCATGGGAAACTATCGAAGAAAAATATCCTGTAGGTTCTAAGCATGTTGCTAAAGTTCGCAACTTCACTAACTTCGGTGTATTCGTAGAAATCGAAGAAGGTGTTGACGGATTGATCCACATCTCTGACTTGTCTTGGACTAAGAAGATCAAACATCCTTCTGAATTCACTCAGATTGGTGCAGACATCGACGTAGTAGTTCTGGAAATCGACAAGGAAAACCGTCGTCTGAGCTTGGGCCACAAGCAGCTGGAAGACAATCCTTGGGATGTATTCGAAACAGTATTCACTGTAGGTTCTGTTCACGAAGGAACTATCATCGAAATGCTGGATAAGGGTGCTGTTGTAGCATTGCCTTATGGTGTAGAAGGTTTCGCAACTCCGAAACACCTGGTAAAAGAAGACGGTTCTCAGGCTCAGTTGGATGAAAAATTGCCGTTCAAGGTAATCGAATTCAACAAGGATGCAAAACGTATCATCGTTTCTCACAGCCGTATCTTCGAAGATGCTGCTAAGGCAGAAGAAAAGGCAGAAAAGAAAGCTTCTAAGAAGACTTCTAAGAAAGAAGAAACTCCGATGATTCAGAACCAGGCAGCTTCAACTACTCTGGGTGACATCGACGCTTTGGCTGCATTGAAAGAACAGCTGGAAGGTAAGAAATAATTCTTTCTAAATAAACTCAAAAAGGGATTGTACACTTGTACAGTCCCTTTTTTTTATCCTATATTTGCATCGTCAAATAACTTAAAACCAAAACAACAATGATCAGACTAAACGTATTTATTCAAGTAGAGAAACAGCACTACGACCAGGTAGTAAACATAGCAAAAGAATTGGTAACCGCTTCACAGAAAGATAACGGATGCGTAGCTTACGACCTCTTTCAGAGCACTACACGCCAGGATGTCCTGATGATTTGTGAAACATGGAAAGATGCGGCTTCTCTTGCAACACACGAACAAGCTGCACATTTCACTACCCTAGTTCCAAAGATTCAGGAATTAGCCGCTATGAAACTGGAAAAATTTGAATTCTAACAAGAACTCAAGAACCCGTATGATACGAAAAATCCCACCTGACCTCTAAAAGTCTCGGTGGGATTTTTTCATAAAGAAGTGAATCTTCTTCACTTCTATAAAGAATAATAAACGAACAAATCAAAGTTTAATTACCATTCAACGAACTTGCCGCGAGCCTTACGTTCTTTCAAAAGCTCTGCCAGACGCTTATTCTTTGAAGAAGCAATGAAACGACGTCCGAAGATGTTCGGAATAGCAACTCCCAAAGCAATACACATAATCACAAGTCCGGAATTTACACCGCTTTCTATTGCTTTCATCAAAGGAGTTACCTGATCAATGCTCTGCACATTGATATTGATGATACCAAACAGCATACGATACATCAGTACTCCCGGAATCATCGGGATGACAGAAGGAATAGTCAGCACATGGTTGGGCACATGGAACCAGTGAACTGCCTTAATGGCAATCAAGCTAACCAGCACAGCTCCTGAGAAAGAACCTATAACCAGTCCCATATTCAAACCGATATTGTCTGTGCTCGGTCCTAAGTTCACGAAGTTACGCGTACATACGGCAATAATACCTCCGATAGCTACTACCCACAACAAACGACGCTGTATATTGAAAATCATCGAGAATCCCATGGCTGAAATAGCTGCAGCTATGGCATACTCCCAATACTGATGATGAGGAACCATACTGATGGTCGGGAAGAAGTTTTCAATATGGCAAAGTTTCACGGCAAATGCGATACCGAAAGCCATGGCAGCCACCATCAGCAAGGTATTCACCGCTCTGACAATACCTACCTGAATATAATTATCCAGCATATCGTCCACAAAGTTAATCAAAGGAACTCCAGGCACAATAAACAAGGCACAGGCAAGCAACGGATGCCAGGGAGTAGATGTCCATTCTGCAGGCAACAAAGTAGATGCCCATGCAATGATGGTAGCCACAAAGGCAGAAATAGCGATTCCCATGTAATGATTCAAACCAGACTCATTGCATACCTGACGCAAGCGCATACCCAATATGGCAGCAATTGATGCATACAAAAATGCCATCCAGTCACAACCGAACTGAATGCAGAATCCTCCACAGGCAAATCCGGCGCCAATCGCCACTTGCCACGGAGTGTAATTACGTTTTTTCTTACGAATCTTTTCCAGTTCTTCTTCATACTGGTCGAGCGTGTAATCATTTTCAATCGCACGCCAGGAAAGCTTGCTGACTTCCGAAATGGCCGTCATATTCACTCCATGCCCTTCAATTCGCTGGAATTTAGTAAAAGAATAGTCACCATCACTCACGTTCACCATCAACATGGTAAAACTGACGTTGATGTGAAGCTTCTCTTCGGGGATACCAAGATAAGCAGCCGTACGTTTCATGTTTCTTACAATACGGTTCGTATCGGCAAGACTCTCTACCAATAATTTTCCCGTACGCAACAATAAATCCACTCTACGATGCAATTGCTGCTCGTGAGCCTTTACAGTTATCTCTAAATGTTCCTCTAATATCATTTTGTTTAAAGATTATTTTGAGCGCAAAGTTACGAAAAATATCAATTCTATTCGTACCTTTGTAAACTGAAGTTCTATATAAAATATGAATAAACTTTCACGGATAGAAGAAGAAAAACAGACCATAGCACAAATGATTCATTTTTATTGCCGGCATAAGGAGAAAAATCAGACCTTATGTTCTGCATGCAGCGAGTTGCTCAAATATGCACATCAAAGACTGGAGCACTGTCCGTTTGGAGAACGAAAGAAAACGTGTCGCCAGTGTACCGTGCACTGTTACCACCCCAAGATGAGACAAAAAATAAAAGAAGTCATGCGTTTTGCTGGTCCTCGAATGATATGGTATCACCCCATCTGGACCCTCAAACATTTGTGGAGAGAACGATGACTACAGTCCGATTGTGGATTTTTTCTACAACAACTTGTAAAATTCCCCAATACATCTTTATTAAATCAAGGTTAAATCTATCTGATTTTCAGCTTATAAAACATTTTTGTATCTTTGGCACGAATCTTGTCCGCCATTTTAAAGATAATGGCATCTAAAACTATAAAAAAATTGAACTTATGAAACGCTTTTTGACTAGGAAAGAATTTAAGGTAAAAAGAGAGGAAATGATTTACATGGTTATCGGCATCGCAGTCATTTTATCCCTTTACTTTATTTTTACTCGAGAGAAGAAACCCGTAGCTGAAACGCCGATTGTGTCAGTTATGCCAGCTAGCCAACAAAATGTACAAATTTTCGGTGAATATGTAGGCCGTATCCGTGCCCAGCAATTCGTGGAAGTACGTGCACGTGTAGAAGGTTTTCTGGAACAAATGCTATTCGAGGAAGGAACCTCAGTCAAACGTAATCAAGTATTGTTTGTCATCAATCAAGACCAATATCGTGCCAAGGCTGACAAAGTACGTGCTCAGCTGAAAAAAGATCAGGCACAGGCGCAAAAAGCGAAACGTGACCTGGAACGTATCCGCCCGCTGTATGAACAAAATGCAGCCAGCCAGCTGGACCTAGACAATGCGGTAGCTGCTTACGAAACAGCTGTAGCCAGCGTAGGTATGAGCCAAGCCGACTTGGAACAGGCTGAACAGGAGTTAGGCTACACGATTGTCCGCTCGCCGATTTCAGGAGAAATCAGTGAACGTCACGTCGATTTGGGAACACTGGTAGGCAGCAATGGAAAATCGCTGCTGGCTACTATCGTAAAAAGTGATACCATTCTGGTGGACTTCAGCATGACAGCCCTGGACTACTTAAAAAGCAAGGAGCGAAACGTTACATTCGGTCAGAAAGACTCTACCCGTTCCTGGCAGCCTACTGTAACCATCACATTGCCTGACAATACTGTATACGAGCATAAAGGTCTGGTAGACTTTGCTGCTCCTCAGGTAAATCCCAAAACTGGAACATTCTCCGTACGTGCCGAACTGGCCAATCCGGACCACGTATTGCTGCCGGGACAGTTCACCAAAGTAAAAGTATTACTCGACGTACGTGAAAATGCCACAGTAGTTCCCCAGAAGGCTCTTATCATTGAAAAAGGAGGAGCTCATATCTTTGTCATGCGAAAAGACTCAACCGTGGAAAGACGATTCATTGAGTTAGGCCCTGAATTCGAGAACGATGTAGTAGTAGAACGCGGATTGTCGGCCGGCGAAATGATTGTCTACGAAGGATTCCATAAACTGGCTCCGGGAATGAAAGTCCGCGTACAAGATCCGGCCAAATTACAGAGCGAAGCGAAAAAAGAGGAAGAATAACTCACCCCTAAACAAATTTACGCATGAAAGTCAGCTTTTTTATTGACAGGCCCGTATTCTCGGCTGTCATCTCTATATTAATCGTGATTGTAGGTATCATCGGTTTGATGATGCTGCCTATCGACCAATACCCGCAAATTACTCCGCCTGTGGTAAAAATCAGTGCCTCCTATCCGGGAGCCAGTGCCGTAACGGTATCGCAGGCTGTAGCTACTCCTATCGAACAGGAATTGAATGGAACACCGGGTATGCTTTACATGGAATCCAGCAGTTCCAACTCAGGAGGATTCTCTGCCACTGTTACTTTCGATATTTCTGCCGACCCCGACTTAGCGGCGGTAGAAATCCAGAACCGTATCAAACTGGCGGAATCTCGTCTGCCGGCGGAAGTGATTCAGAATGGTATCTCCGTAGAAAAACAGGCACCCAGTCAGCTGATGACGCTGTGTTTGACTTCGGACGACCCCAAATTCGACGAAATTTATTTAAGTAACTTTGCCACATTAAACGTACAGGACTTGCTTCGCCGTATCCCGGGAGTAGGACGTATCTCCAACATCGGAAGCCGTTACTACGCCATGCAGATATGGGCCGACCCAGCTAAACTGGCTAACTTCGGATTGACGGTACAAGACCTTCAGAACGCATTGAAAGACCAGAACCGTGAATCAGCTGCCGGTGTACTCGGACAGCAACCTGTAAGCGGAGTAGATATTACCGTACCTATCACTGCACAGGGGCGTTTGTCATCGGCCTCTCAGTTTGAGGAAATTGTATTGCGCGCTAACCCCGACGGTTCACTTGTACGTCTGCGCGATGTGGCAAGAGTATCACTGGAAGCTTCTTCCTATAGCACAGAAAGTGGTATCAACGGAGGAAATGCAGCCATTCTTGGAATCTACATGCTTCCTGGAGCCAACGCCATGGAAGTGGCACAGAACGTCAAAGAGGCCATGAAGGAAATCAGCAAAAGTTTCCCGGAAGGTATGGAATACAACTTCCCGTTCGATATGACCACTTATATCTCGCAATCTATTCATGAGGTATACAAGACTTTGTTTGAAGCATTGGTGCTGGTAATCATCGTGGTATTCCTTTCACTGCAGAGCTGGCGTGCTACACTGATTCCGGTCGTAGCAGTTCCTATCTCTTTGATTGGTACCTTCGGATTCATGCTGATATTCGGCTTCTCACTGAACATGCTGACCTTGTTAGGACTGGTACTGGCCATTGGTATTGTAGTGGACGACGCCATCGTAGTAGTGGAAAATGTGGAACGCATTATGGAAGAAGAGAAACTCAGTCCATACGAAGCCACCAAGAAAGCCATGGAAGGTCTGGTAGGCGCTATTATTGCTACCTCACTCGTATTGGCAGCTTCAGTATTGGCGGTTTCAGCGTTCACAGCTTGTAACAGTAACTCAGGAAATGGCACAGCAGGTTCAACAGATACATCTTCATTTGATAAGACAAAGCAAGTTACAGTAATTACTCGTGAGAATGGTTCAGGCACAAGAGATGCTTTTATAGAGCTTACAGGACTTCTTGAAAAGGGCAGTGATGGCTCTAAGAAGGATAACACAACAGCTTCTGCATCTACACTTAATAATACACAGGCTGTTATGAGTGGCGTCGCTGGTAATCAGTATGCAATCGGTTATATTTCACTTGGTTCTTTGAATGATACAGTTAAAGCCTTCAAAGTAGACGGCGTTGAAGCAACAGCAGAGAATGTCAAGAATGGCACATATAAGATTTCTCGTCCATTTAATATTGCAACAAAGGGTGAAGGAGATGAGCTTACAAAAGATTTCATCTCTTATATTCTCAGCAAGGACGGACAAGATGTTATCACAAAGGAAGGTTATGTCAGCGTAGTAGATGATGCAAAGGCTTATGCAGGCTCTAAGCCAGCAGGTAAGATTGTTATAGCTGGTTCATCATCTGTTTCTCCTGTAATGGAAAAGCTTGTTGAAGCATATAAGCAAATAAATACAGGTGCGGAGATTGAACTCCAAACACAGGATTCTTCTTCAGGCATCAAGGCAGCTATAAGCGGAACTTGTCAGATTGCAATGTCTTCTCGTGACCTAAAGGACGATGAAAAGGAAAGCCTTACACCACAAAAAATCGCTCTTGATGGTATCGCAGTTGTTGGAAGCACTTCAAACCCGACAGATAACCTTACACTTGACCAAATCAAGGGACTTTATGACGGTTCAATCACAACTTGGGAATTGAAGTAATCAAAGATAAATAAAGCTATTTAGGTGGGAACGGCAACAGAAATTGCCGTTCCATACCTATGTAAAAATGATTTTGAAACATACAGGAATGATTCACAGTATCAAAGAGAGCGACTGTGTATCACGCTAAACGGCATAAACGCCGTCCTTAACAACAAGGTGGTTATAAAATGGTAAAATATAAAGAACAAATTATGAAAGTGGTGTTCTTCATAGCGGCACTTGTGTCGATTGCGGCGGTTGCCCTGATTTGCATATTTCTCTTTGCAAATGGTGTTCCTGCAATGGCTAAAATTGGAATATTTAATTTTATCGGTGGTTCTACTTGGACACCATCAAATGAACCAGCAGAATATGGTATCTTCCCAATGATTCTTGGCTCTATATATGTAACAGCAGGTGCTTTGGTAGTAGGTGTGCCAATTGGACTTCTTACAGCGGTTTATCTTGCAAAGTTCTGCCCTAAACATATATATAAAGTATTAAAGCCAGCAGTTGAGCTTCTTGCAGGTATTCCATCAGTTGTTTATGGTTTCTTTGGCTTGGTTGTTCTTGTACCGTTTATTCGTGATAATATTGGCGGAAATGGAACAGGTAGTATACTTACCGCCTCTATTCTTCTCGGAATTATGATTCTCCCTACTATTATTACTGTTTCTGAAAGTGCTATAAGAGCTGTTCCTGATAGCTATTATGAGGGTTCACTTGGTTTGGGTGCAACTCACGAAAGAACAGTTTTCAGAGTAATATTACCTGCTGCAAAATCAGGTATCCTCGCAGGTATCGTTCTTGGAATAGGCAGAGCAATAGGTGAAACAATGGCTGTTATCCTTGTTGCAGGTAATCAGGCAATTATTCCTGATAGTGTTTTGAGTGGCGTAAGAACTCTTACAACAAATATTGTTATGGAAATGGGTTACGCATCAGGTTTACATCGTGAAGCACTTATTGCAACAGGTGTTGTGCTATTTGTACTTATTCTTCTTATAAACGCTCTTCTCTCAGTAGTAAAAAGGAGGTCTGAATGATGGCTGAAAATGTTATTGAAACTAACAAAAGCAATGATATTGATGTAGATAAGATTCAGGCAAGAAATGTTCAGACTTTTGCTCAGAAGCTTAAGCAATATAAAAATCACCCTACTTCACTCATACTTTATCTTCTTGTGTGGCTTGCGGCTATTGCAACTATGGCAACAGTTATCTTTCTTATAGGATATATTCTTGTAATGGGTATTCCTTATATAAATGCGGATATATTCTCGCTGAAGTATACTTCTGATAACTGTTCACTTGTTCCAGCACTTGTAAATACCATTCTTATGACCTTGCTTTCACTTATAGTTGCTGTTCCGCTTGGAATTTTTTCGGCAATATATCTTGTAGAATATGCAAAGCGTGGTAATAAGCTTGTTTCGATTGTTCGTACAGCAGCTGAAACACTTCAAGGTATACCGTCTATTGTATATGGTTTGTTTGGTATGCTTTTCTTTGTAGAAGCATTGCATTGGGGTTATTCACTTCTCGCAGGTTCTTTTACAGTTGCGATTATGATTCTTCCACTTATTATGAGAACAACAGAAGAAGCATTGCTCTCTGTGCCTGACTCATATCGTGAGGGTAGCTTTGGACTTGGTGCCGGTAAGCTTAGAACAGTTTTTAAGATTGTTTTGCCGTCGGCTGTTCCTGGTATTCTTGCAGGTGTTATCCTTGCTATTGGTCGTGTTGTCGGTGAAACTGCGGCTCTTATCTATACAGCCGGTGCAGTCGCAGATTATCCGAAGAACCTTATGTCCTCGACAAGAACGCTTGCAGTTCATATGTATAACCTCTCTAATGAGGGCTTGCATACTAATCAGGCATATGCAACAGCAGTTGTACTTCTTGTACTTGTACTTTTAATTAACTGGCTCTCAAGTGTAGTAGCTAAGAAAATTACCAAGAAATAATTGGAAAGGCGTGGCGTTATGTCAAATAAAAAGGATAAAATTGTTGTTGAGGGCGTTGATTTATATTATAGTAAGTTTCACGCTTTGAAAAATATTAATTTAAAGATGAAAGAAAAAGAAATTACCGCATTTATAGGACCTTCTGGCTGTGGTAAATCAACTTTGCTTAAATCCTTAAACAGAATGAATGACCTTGTTGAGGGCTGTAAGATTACAGGCGATATTCTTCTTGACGGAGAAGATATTTTCGGCGATATGGATGTTAATATCCTTAGAAAAAGAGTAGGAATGGTTTTCCAAAAGCCTAATCCTTTTCCTATGAGCATTTATGATAATATAGCTTACGGACCTCGTACACATGGTATTCGCTCTAAGGCACAGCTTGATGAGATTGTTGAAACTTCACTTAAAAATGCGGCTATCTGGGACGAACTCAAGGACAGGCTCAAGAAAAGTGCTTTGGGACTTTCTGGTGGTCAGCAACAAAGACTTTGTATAGCAAGAGCTTTAGCTGTTAAACCCGATGTTTTGCTTATGGACGAGCCAACGAGTGCCTTAGACCCGATTTCGACTTCAAAGATAGAAGACCTTGCAATGGAGTTGAAAAACGAGTATACTATCATTATGGTTACGCATAATATGCAACAAGCCGCCCGTATCTCCGATAAAACAGCCTTTTTCCTTCTTGGTGAGGTTGTTGAGTATGACGAAACAGAGAAATTATTTTCTACTCCGCAAGACAAAAGAACAGAGGATTATATTACGGGGAGGTTCGGATAATGAGAAACAGTTTCGATATGCAGCTTAGAAAGCTTAATAATGAGCTTATAGAAATGGGTTCTCTTATTGAAACGGCTATTGCAAGAGCGTATAAGGGACTTATCAATCAAAATATCGAAATCGCAAAGGAGAATGTAGAGTTCGATAGAGAGATTGACCAAAAAGAAAAGGAAGTCGAAAATATTTGTCTTAAGCTTTTACTTCAGCAGCAGCCTGTTGCGTCTGACCTAAGACTTATTTCCTCTGCAATCAAAATGATTACTGATATGGAGCGTATAGGTGACCAGGCGGCAGATATTTCTGAGCTGACAATTCTTATGTCTAAAACACAGTATATCAAGCGACTTGACCATATCGAACAGATGGCTAAGGCTACTATCGAAATGGTTACAACAAGTGTAGATGCCTTTGTTAAGAGAGATTTGGAGCTTGCTCGTTCAGTTTTTGCAAGAGATGATATTGTAGACAACCTTTTCGTAACAATAAAAAATGACCTTATTGAGCTTATAAGAGAAGATGTAAATAACGGCGAACAGGCAATAGACCTTATTATGGTGGCTAAATATTTTGAGAGAATAGGCGACCATGCAGTTAATCTTGCAGACTGGGTTATTTTCTCAATAGTAGGTCATCACGAGGAGCATGACAGTAATTGATTATTTATGTTGTTGAGGACGATACAGATATAAGAGAGCTTGAAAGCTATGCTCTCAAAAATAGCGGTTATGATATAGTGCAATTTGATTCGGGAAAAGGAGTTTTTGAAAGCTGTCTTGAAAAACAGCCTTCTATGCTAATTCTTGATATTATGTTGCCTGATGAGGATGGGCTCTCTATCCTTAAAAAGCTTCGTGCTGATGATAAGACAAAGAATATTCCTGTTATATTGGTAACGGCTAAATCAACTGAGCTTGATACCGTTAAGGGACTTGATATGGGTGCAGATGACTATATAGCAAAGCCTTTTGGCGTTATGGAGTTAGTTTCTCGTGTTAAGGCTCTTTTACGCCGAACAGAAAAGCAACAGCAGTCTGGCGGAATAAGCTATCAGAATATCAATATTGATGATGAAAAGCATATTGTTACAGTTGATGGAGAGCATAGAGAACTAACCTTTAAGGAATATGAGCTTTTGAAATTTCTTATAATGAATAAAGGTATTGTCCTTACAAGAGAAAAAATAATGAATAAGGTTTGGGGCTTTGAATATGAAGGCGAAAGCCGAACTGTTGATATGCATATAAAAACTTTAAGACAAAAGCTGGGAGAAAGTGGTTCTGTCATTAAAACCATTAGAAATGTTGGATATAAGCTTGGTGAATAATTAGCTTTATTCATATAATTGAATGATAATTAGAAACGGCTAACGGGAAATCCTTGCTTTGAGGGTTTCCCGTTATATTTAGAAAGATAAAAATTAGTAGGTGGTGATTTTATGGAAGGGAAAATAAATACTCACCTTTTTATAATGGGACTTGTTACAGCTATTTTGGTTTCGCTTATTACATGGTTAGTATTTTTTAATGCTTTTCAGAATCAGGTTAATGCTGACCTAAAGACTGATGCACAGCTTATTGCGACAAGCTATGATTATATTACAGATGATAATAATCTGAAAGACTTTGCAAAAGGTCAAACAAGAATTACTCTTATAAAGGCTGACGGAAATGTTATTTTCGATAGCGAAAAGAAAAGTGATGAAAATCATCTTGAACGCTCGGAGATTAAAGATGCCTTGCAAGATGGCGAAGGCTATTCCTCAAGATATTCGGAAACCACTCGCACAAATACATATTATTACGCAATGAAGCTTTCTAATGGAAATATACTTAGAGTTGCAAAGGACGCTGATGCACTGAATAGCGTATTTACGAGTATACTTCCATATATGATTCTGATATTTATAATGCTTTTGATTATGTCGCTGGCAATAGGTTTCTTTCTTACAAAGAAAATTATCAATCCTATTACAAAGCTTTCAGAAAGCGTTGACGATATTGGAACGGACATTGACGCAGACGATATTTACCCTGAATTATCTCCATTTATTACTGAAATCATTGCACAAAAACGAGAAATTCGTTATCAGCTTGGCAAGGTTGAAAGAGAAAAAAACAAGGTTGCAGCTATTATTCAAAATATGTCAGAGGGAATGATTTTACTTGACCTCGATAAAAATATCCTCCTTATGAATGAAGCTACAAAAAGAATATTTAATGTTGGTGATGTAACTCTTAAACACGACAGCCTGCTTTATATTGCAAGGGATAAAGATGTAAATGATTGCGTTGATAAAGCTCTTGATGGCGAAAATAGTTCTCTTGAGCTTATGCTTAACGGAAGAATATATCAAATGATTGCGAATCCAGTTGCATCTCAGGGAGAACAGATTGGTGTTATCTGCCTTATTATAGATATTACCGAAAAGAAAGAAATGGAAAGTATGAGGCAGGAATT
>ENA-UEPV01000806-UEPV01000806.1-human-gut-metagenome-genome-assembly--contig:-NODE-806-length-21056-cov-8.000143_pt1 | contig 21056 bp, 19 predicted proteins | sample MGYA00242942_ERZ507925 | MGnify/ENA primary metagenome ERZ507925 (study PRJEB26167, sample SAMN06115453) | human gut metagenome | host: Homo sapiens | place: China:Fujian | collected 2015-08-26... | reverse complement strand
TACGCCACCGGATGGATGGTGGCGGCTATCTGGCACAAGTCCGGGAAGAGCAGCACCGGGGCGCTGAGTTCCGACGCGGGCTTCAAGGGACTGGCGAAGAAGTGCGTCATGCTGGCGCTGGTATGGATGGGGGCATTACTGGATCAGGCCACATCCAGCGATTTTGTACGGGACGCTGTGTGTATGTTTTTTATCGCCAACGAGGGGCTGTCGATTTTGGAGAATACCGCCATTATGGGGGTGCCCTACCCGGCCTTTGTTAAGAATATGCTAGACGCCATCCGGCAGGCCAGCGATCAGGGAAAACAGAATACGGAGGCTCACACATGAGCACGAGAGCGGGCACTGTCCCGCTCTCCGACCTCCAATTTTTGAAGATCTATTTCAACCGAAAGCGTCTCCGCTCCACCACGGCCAACCTGAAGAAGATGCTGGCGGAGGCGGGCGGGGACGCTATCTGCAATGGCTCCATTTTCCTGCGGAACCAGACACCCGCCTGCCACCTGAAAGCGGACGGCAAGGTCTACAAGGCCCCTAATTACCGGGCGTGGGGTATCAGCTGGGACAACCCGGCGGACTTCGGCGTGAAAACCGTGCCCAATGGGGACGCAAACTACATGGAGTGTGTCCACCTTATCATCGGCGGGAAGAAGATCAGCCCCATCCACTGCGGAGCGGATATGCGCTACCGTGCGCCACGAACGGCCATCGGCACCAAGAATGGGCGGTTCGCTTACTACGTGAGCAAGAACCGGCGGTCGCCGGAACAGTTCCGTGACCTGCTGGCGGCGTCCGGCTGGGACAACGCCATTATGATGGACGGCGGCGGGTCTACCTGCTTCATGGATTCGGCAGGCAAGGGCTTTACCGGGGACGGGCGGGTGATCCCGTTCTTCCTTGTGTGGAAGTACAAGAGCGGCGACGCATTTGAGCCGGAAGGAGAGAAACCTATGGTAGAGATCAACGCCTATTCCAAGGCGATGGACGGCAACAAGAAGCTGTCCACCCATTTTAAAGTGAAAGAATTTGCCTGCAAGGACGGCTCCGATGCCGTGCTGGTAGCCCCCCGGCTGGTGATGGTTTTGCAGAGCATCCGCAGCCATTTTGGCACGGCCGTGACCATCAATAGCGCCTACCGGACGCCCCAGTACAACACCAAGGTGGGCGGTGCGTCCCACAGCCAGCACTGCTACGGCACGGCGGCGGACATTTCTGTGCGTGGCCAGACCCCGGCAGCGGTGGCAGCCTACGCCAGACAGCTAATGCCGGACTGGGGCGGCGTGGGCGTGTACAGCCAGAAGGGCTTTACGCACATTGATGTGAGAGAGGTCAAATCTGACTGGAATGGATAAGGAGACGCTATGAACAAAACCATTTCAGAGGTCATCGCCCAGACGCAGGCGGTACGGCCTGACCTCTACACGGATGAACAGATCACCGGCTGGCTCTCTGAATTGGACGGGCAGCTGAGCGTGGAGCTGCTGAAAACGGACCCGGTATCCTATTCGTGGCCGGAGGACGCCGGAACGGAGCTGCTGGTGCCCCATCCGTATGACCGCCTGTATCACTTGTATGTAATCGCTATGATCGATTTATACAACCGGGAAACAGACCTGTACACCAATGACATGGCCGTGTTCAACAGTGCCATGCAGGAATACCGGAGCTATTACCGGCGGACGAACCGACCGGCAGCGGACGGGAATTGGTTCAAGACCATGTAAGGAGGGGCTATGTATCTTCCAAGTCTGAAATACGCAGAGCAGAAAACGAAACAGCAGATCGTAGAGTTTTTGGGGATCAATTTCTCCGACAACTTTACGGACGGCAATTTTTCTGCCTGCCGGAACCTCTCTACCCGCAGGTATCCCTATCTGTCTACACGGCTGCGGCGGCTGCCGGTGGGGGACTATGTGTCCCCTACCGCCGTTACCGCATGGAATAAGCTGGTGGTGGTGGACGGTACGAGCCTGATCTATGACGGCAATGTGGTTGGGACAGTGACGGCAGGGGAAAAGCAGTTTGCCGTGGTCAACACAAAGCTGGTGATCTGGCCGGACAAGAAATATCTGGACCTGAACACGTCCGCGCTGCACGAGCTTGGAGCCAGTGCAGAAAAGGCAAACGCCGTTGTGACCACGGACAGCATCACCATGACGGGGGCAGGGCTTTCCTCCAAATTCTCTGCCGGAGACGGGATCACGATCTCCGGCTGCACCACAAAAAAGGAAAACAACAAGGATATCGTCATCAAATCCGTGGATGGAGACAAACTGACATTCTCCGCAAATGCGCTGGCGGCTTGCACGGAAGCGGGTACCATGAAAATCGAGCGGAAGATCCCGGATCTGGATTTTATCTGTGAGAGTGAGAACCGGCTTTGGGGCGTGAGCAACGCCAACAAGACCATTTACGCGTCTTCCCTGGGCGATCCGAAAAACTTTTTCGTGTATCAGGGGATCTCCACGGATTCCTACGCACTGGCGGTTGGCTCTGCCGGGAATTTTACCGGGTGCTGCAAGCTGAGTTCCTCCGTGCTTTTCTGGAAGGAAAACCTGCTGCACAAAATTTTGGGCAGCTATCCGGCGGAATACGCCTTGTACACCTCGGACATTACCGGCGTGCAGGAGGGTAGCTTCAAGAGCATGCAGGTCATCAATGACGTGCTGTTCTACAAGGGGCCGGACGGTGTGTACGCCTATTCCGGCGGCACACCGTCACTGGTGTCGCAGACGTTCGGAGCCAAGCGGTTTACGGATGCCGTCAGCGGGACGGACGGCAAGAATTACTATATGTCCGCCAAGAGCGGCGGCGTGTGGCACCTTCTGGTGTATGACACCCAGCAGGGGGTATGGCTGGAAGAGGATGACACGGAGGCGCTGGATTTCTGCCGGTACAACAGCTTCCTTTACATGCTGTCCTCCGACGGATCCCTGTGGTCGCTGGATGCGGACACGGGTAGCGAGGTCATTGACTGGAGCGCCACATTTACGCCCTTCTACGAGACCATGGAGGGGAAGAAGGTGTATTCCTCCCTGTATCTCCGGTTTGAGCTGGGAGAGAAGGCGTGGATGCTGGCAGAGGTACGGTGCGACAACGGAAAATGGGAGAAGATCGGAAGCCTTCACGGGAAAGGCCCGCAGCTTCTTCCAGTACGTCCCCGGCGGTGCGACAAATACGAGGTACGGCTGTCCGGGCAGGGCGCGTGCGCAATCCTTGGCATGATCCGCCGGTTCCGGGTGGGTTCGGAGGTGTAGCATGGCGATTTTTGACAAGGAATTGAACCATCTGGATCCACAGGACGCTGCCGGCAGCCTGCGGACGCTGGAAAGCTACATCTCCTATATGCGGGAGCGGCTGGAGTTCAACAACTCCAATCTCACCCGCACCCTGTCTTCGGCAGGAACCAGTACGGCGGAAATGGTGCTGATCGTGGCGGCGTTGCAGAACAACGTGCAGGCCATGCAGTCCAGCGTCACGGCGATGCAGGGGCAGATCACCACTTTGGAAACAACGGTTTCCGGGCTGAATAGCAGCATACAGACATTGAGCCAGAATGTGACGGCGCTGCAATCCTCTGTGGGCACTCTGCAATCGGACGTCGCTACGCTTAAAACCACCGTGCAGAACATCGACAAGCGCGTCACAGCGCTGGAAACAAAAGGAGGGACCACCTGATGGCAGTTTCCGAATATGATAAGAAAAACTTATCCCAGAAGGACCAAGACCGCATTGCGGATGTAACGTCCAAAGCACAGCGGGGCGAAATGTCGTGGGCTGACGCTCACAAGGCGGCAGAAAGCATCCGTGGCAATGCCGGATACTCCGGCGGACGGTATGGCAACGAGTACAACAGCAGCAAGAGCAATGGCGGGTCTTCCGGCAGCGGAGGTAGCGGTTCCTCCGGCGGGACGCCTTATGTAAAAGGACCCGGCTACGGCACCGGCGGCTATACCACGCCCGGTGCTTACGGTGTTCCCGTTCTGGACCCCACCGATATGTCCGGGTACTGGAAGAAGATGACCGGCGGTGCGGATATGAGCAGGCGTCCTGATCTTGCGGGCGGCTATGCTATCTCCAACGGTTACACCGTTTACTACGACAAGGACGGTTATGCCACGAAAGCGTCTAAAGGCACAATCGATTACACGCCCCATCAGGACATCAATGCAGGGAACGGCAGCTATAACAAAAGCGGAGCATGGACGGACAACGAGATGCTTTCCGCCGCAGATAAGCAGAAGATCGCAGACATTCGGGCGCAGATGCAGGCGGGAAAAATCACCGGGGACCAGGCTAACCAGGCGGCAAACGCTATCCGGGCGGGGTACGGCTACAGCATCGACAAAAACGGCTATGTGACCGACAACGGAGCCTTATCCCGCGTGAATGACAGGCGGGCGCAGTTAGGGCTTTCCACCAATCCGGAGGACGCTTCGACAGGGTATTACCGCTATCTGATGGGTACGGATACATCCCCGCTGGCGCAGGCAGCGGGACTGGTGAAGTCTTACGACGAGTTTAACGGCACATACACCCCCACAGACGTTTTGCAGGGCCTGGTCAACAATGGGTACAACACCGCTGATTCGGGGAAACCGAGTTTCGATTATTCCTACGATTCCGAAATGCGGGCGCTGATTGACCAGATTCTCAACAGCAATCTGGCGGACTGGAAACAGGGAGATCAGTATGCTGCCCTAAAAGATCAGTACGCGGCCAACGGCGAGATGGGCATGAATGATCTTCTGGGGCAGGTGTCCTCCCGCACCGGCGGTCTGGCATCCTCCTACGCGGCCAGTGTTGCCAATCAGGAATACAACGACTGGATGAGCAAGCTGGAGCAGGCGGCGCAAGAAATGTACCAGCAGGACCGCAGCGACAAGCTGAACAATCTGGGTGTTCTGAACGACGCTTACAACCGGGAGTACGGCGAGTACGGAGACAAGCTGAACCAGTGGAACACGGACCGGGCTTTCGATTATCAGCGGCAGCAGGACGCCCTCGCCAACGAGTGGCAGCAGAAGGAATGGGACTACAACATGTCTCAGGACGAATATAACCGGCTGGCTCAGCAGGCAGACAACCTTGCGGCCTACGGTGATTTCTCCGGCTACAAGGCGCTGGGCTACACTGACAGCCAGATTAACAAGATGCGGCAGGCGTATCAGATCACCCAGGCGGCAAAGGCGAAGAGCGGAAGCAGTGGGAGCAGTAGGAGCAGTGGAAGCAAGAAAAGCGGGGATAGCGGCATGAAACTGAGCGTTGCAAAGGATAATGCCAAACAGGGAATTTTCACGCAGGAAGTGCTGGATGCGTTCCATAAAAACGGGTACAGCGATGAGTATTTGGAAAGCGCCTATGGATATGAACGGCCCAGCGCTGCCGGTTCTGGCAATGTCCCCAATTTTGGCGATTTGAAGCGTTCGATTCAAACATTGGTTGCACAGGGCAGCGGAGACAGAGCGTACCAGCTGTACAGCCAGTATTTTAACAGTTTGAGCAGCAAGCAGCAGGAAGAGTTAAACCGCATGCTGGGCGCATAGGAGGCGGAACATGGCACAAAAACTGGATCGGTCTTATTTCTGGGATTCTTCCCGCAGCACGACAAACCGTACCACGGAACGGCAAAAAGAAAGCGCGTCCAGTTCGGGAGGAACCGTACAGAAACTGGATCGCAGTTATTTCAATAAGCCGAAGGTTGCCCCCACTACGGGGGCGGTCTCTCCGGCCAAGAAGACCACGGCGCAGAGCAACAGCACCAGCCGTCAGCAGTGGAAGGCCACCAATGGCGGGCGGAAAAGCACCACCAATGCTGGAAAACAGCCGCAGAAAACCACCGCAAACAAGTTGGGGGCGAATACCCGCATTGCAAATTACACCGCATCCAACGAGCAGATCGGCGCTGCCAAGGCGATTGATCGCTACAATTCCATGCTGAAAAGCGGGAAGTGGGCAGACGGTAAAGCGCTGACGGCGGATGACCGAAAGAAGATACAGACCTACATTGCGGCGAACCAGCGGAAAATTGACGCGCACAAAAACTACACGCAGGCTGTGGAAAACCCAGACGACCCGACCTTTACAGAGCGTGTGGGCAAGACCATATCCGGCGGCGCAAAGAATTCGGCGGCGGCTTATACCAATGTGCGAGGATACATTCAGGAAGGCACGCACATGGCGCGGGATGTGGATGTGTCCGGGTGGAACCGGGATCTGAACCGCTATCAATACGAACTGAGAAACGCGGACAACGATGCAGACAGGGCGTACTGGCAATCAGAAATCGACCGGGTGCGTCGGAATATTCAGAACGCTGGGAAAGCAACCGCCGAATCCAACGCATCCGCACAGAAAAATTACCGGCTGGCAGATGAAATTGCAGCCAATGCAGAAAAAGACCTGACCCGTGCAAAACAGGGTGCGGGTGCTGTTGGGCGGCTGCTGGTGGACGCGGGGGCGTCTATGACCCAGAGCGCCCTTGACGCAATCCCCAATCTCATTACTGGCGGCGCAACGGGCATGGTCCCGTTTGCGGCGCGGGCGTTCGGCGGAGCGGCCCAGCAGGCACGGCAGGACGGCGCTACGTGGGGGCAGCAGGGCATTTACGGCGCAGCATCTGCCGCGAAAGAGGTTTTCACCGAAAAGATGTTTAACATCGCAATGCCATTCGCAAAGGCATACGGCGGCGGTGCGCTGGACGATGTGGTGGAACGCGGCATCCGCAGTGCGGTAGACAAGTTTGCCAAAACGGAAGCCGGGGAAAAGGCGCTTGGATCGGCGCTGACTTTTGGAGCCGGAGCGGTTGGCGAGGGCTTGGAAGAGTTTATTGGCGACTGGATGGAATGGCAGCTGCCCCGCATTTACGGCGGCGATGTGGCTACGGCGCAGGAAACGCTTTCTGATTCTTTGTATGATTTCCTGGTGGGTGCAACGTCCGGCGCGATGGGCGGCATCGTCAGCCCTAACACATACCGCTATGATCTGGGCACCGCACAGCAGGGCGTACAGGAGCACACAGACGTTCAGGATGGTACACGTACCACCCCCGTACAAACGAACGCACAGACCCAGCAGGAGAACGCGCAGATGGCCATTCAGGAAGCGGCTCAGCGGCAAACTGTGCGTAATCCCGTTTCTGCGGAGGAACAGGTCTTGCGGCAGAGAGAAGCCGCCGTGCAGAAAACCTTTACCGGCATTGCAGACAAGCTGGGGGACAGCGGCAGGAAGGCGTTTCAGACGGCGTATCAGGGGACGGACCGTGGTGACTACGCCGGGGAATTTCTGCGGGCGTATCACGCAGGCATGATCAACCAGAAGAATCCCAACAGCACAAGTGCAGTATCCTTTGCGGCGTATGCGGCAGGGCAGAATGACGCGGCGGCGTCTCTTGCAAGAGAGAAGCGGGCGGCGCAGTTTGCCAAGACCGCCGGAACGGACAGCGGCCTTGTGTTCGACGATTATGTTTCCCGTGAAATGGACAGTGCTGTTGCCGACGAGGTGAACACCGTGGCAAAGGCATTGGGCGTTCGGGTGCAGATGAAAGATCAGGTACTGGGCGGAAGTGCAAACGGCCAGATCACCGGCAGCGACGTTCTGATCGCAAAGGACGCGGTGGACCCTGCTTTGCAGGTGGTCGGCCACGAGTGGACCCACCGTGTACAGGAGTTGGCACCGGAGCAGTACCGGGCATTCCGGGACGCTGTCACCAGTATGCCGGACGTGCAGGAAGCGGCGAACATCCTGCTTGACCAGTACAACCGGGCGGGCGTTGAAACCAGCTACGAACAAGCATTGGACGAGGCTACCGCCAACTACGCCGGTGAGATGATCGCCAACAGCGACGTGCTGGACGATTTCATCCAGAAGCACAGCGCAGACCGGACGCTGCTGCAAAAGCTGCGGGACGCCATTCATGAGATCGTGGGCAAACTGACCGGCAGAGCCAAGCGGCAGGCCCAGACGGTGGAGGGCAAATTGCAGGCGGCATTTGAAGCGGCCAGCAAGCAGGCGGAGAGCTTGCAGAACCAGCAGGCAAATGGTACAATCCAGGAAACGAGATATGCCGTAAAGGAGGGTAAGAACAATGGACGAGAGGGAGCGCAAGGAGATGGAAGATTTGCGCAAGAAACCGAACAAAACAGAGAAGGAAACCGAGCGGTACAAGAATCTGCTGGGGAAATTCTTCGAGGAGACGCTGTACTTTGGAGAGGGCGGGGAGGATTAAATGCCTCTTTCGGGCAGAAGCCTGTTCGTTCCTGGGCCGAGGGAAACACGGTTGAACCGGGCAAGGGCAGCGTAGCCTATACAGAACAGCAAACGGCGGCAGACTACGGTGTGCCGAGTTTTGTTGTGGCTGACGCGGCATGGGCCAAGAATAAGGGCAACACCCCGGCATTTTCTGCCGGTGGACAAATCTATTTCCGGGAAACCATGCCTGAGCAGAACCGGGGGATGTACGCTACACACGAGATTACCCACGTTATGAAGCAGGTGGGTTATACGCCTTACCTTGACTTTGTGTCCAAAACCCCGGATATGCTGGATATGTCAACACTTGAAGCCCGCATTCTGCTGGAACACACAGCGAAACACAGAGGGATTGACCCATTTAATACTTCTTTGAGTGAGACAGACCGGCTCAATTTATATGATGAACTGAACGCAACGTTGTATGGGCACATCAGTTCCGGGAATATGGGAGGGCTGAATGAAATTCTTAACACAGCCTTTTATGATTTTTCTACCTACACCAAAGAACTGAACGAACTGCATGAGCGGTTTAAGTCTGACAACCAAAAAAAGTGGAAAGAAAAAACCAGATATTCTCTGAAAAACTACAGCGATGCGGAGCAGCGAGATCACCGGAAGAAAGCTATTGCGTTCTTTGGCAAGACCTACAACTGGAATGAAACCGGCTATCTCACCCCGGCAGGGACAAAACTGGACTTTTCCGGGCGGCATGAGGGCGGCCCCGGCGGATACCGGACCGTGGACCACCGGGACATCCGGGACGCAATCAGCGAGGATTACGGCGGTGATGATTATTCCGGCTCTATGGTGCAGTTCATGAGCGAGGGCAATATCCGCATTTCCCCGGAAAGCGGCGGCATTAACCTCTCTGTGGAGCCGACAAAATCCCAGATGGATGCACTGTCGGACTTTATCGGTAAAAACCGGGGCGAAGTCATTCTTGATCTGGACACCCCGGATGGGCAGACAGTTTCCAGCACGGAATATCCCAGGGGGACCCATTCCAGCAAGGTGCTGAATGACATCAAAGCATATTTCAAAGATGGCACGAAGCCCCATGTTTCGGAATTGGCGCAGTTCCTATCGTTGAAAGGCACGGAGAACGCGCAGGAGATCGCGGCGCTGAAACGGGAAAACGAGAGCCTGAAAGAGCGGGTTGAGTATTGGAAGGGCCAGACCAGACGGTCTCAGGGCGTGACCACCGACCGGAAATCCGTTCAGAAGGCGGCGGACGCGCTGGTAAAGAACTACGGCGCGGAGATCAGCGGCAGCGACATTGCCGGAGACCTGCAAAGCCTGTATGACTACATTGCCAGCGGCAAGGATGGCAGGGACGAGCTGACCTATGCAGAGGCGCGGAGACGGTCTGATGCCATTGCGGAGCGGATCGCAGAAAGCGCCGTGGAAGTGGACGACCGGGCATACAAGGAATACGCCGGTCTGCGGAAATATCTGAAAGACACCAAACTGACGCTGACGGAAGCGGATGCCGCCGAGATCACGGACTTCAACGAGTTCCGCAAGAGCTTGTTCGGCAAGCTGAAAATCAGCAAGGGCGAACACACCACCGTTGACCAGATCTATTCCGAGCTATCCAGCCAGTACCCGGAGTTTTTCAACGAGGCACAGGATACCAACATCTCCGACCAGGTACAGCGGATCGCGGACGTGGCGAACCGGCTGTACAAGGTGACGGAGTACAACCCCTTTGAAGGCTACATGGGACAGGCCGTGGCGTCTATCTCCAATGACATTATGGACCGGTTCTTTGACCTGCCTCAGACGAAAAAGACCTTTGCGGACCGGGCAGCGGAGCAGGTGCAGGAAGCCAGATTTCAGGGCAGACAGGCGGCAAATGACGCCTTTTTGGCAGGGCAGATGGCCCAGGGCAGACAGGACGCAAAGCGTCTAAGAAGCACGGCGCAGGCATTGGCAAAGGAACGGACCCGGCGTGCGGAGCAGGTGCAGGCGTTGAAGGAGCGTTACCGGGAGAAGGACGTGACCCGGCGGGACAATCAGAAGCGGAGAGAGTTGCGGGCTAAGATTGTTCGCCACGCCAACGCATTGTCTCAAAAGCTGCTGCGGCCCACGGACAACCAGCACATTCCGAAGGATATGCGTTCCGCCGTGGCAAAGGTGCTGGAAAGCATCAATCAGGAGAGCAGCCCCAATGCACGGTCCTTTACGCTGGACCCCGTGACAAAGGAACGCATTTACAAGGAACCGGGCACACCGACGAACCGGACGGTGGCGTTCCAGAATTTGAAGGAGCAGTATCAGAAGATCGCCCAGGATGGCGATATGGTGGTGGACCCGTCCCTGCTGGGCGATGACGATGTGGCCGGTGGATTCAGCGAGGTCATCAAGATGGGCGACACCCGCCTTGCGGATCTGACCACAGAGCAGCTGAAAACCATGTGGAACGTGCTGAAATCCGTGGAGCATTCCGTAACCACGGCAGGCAAGACGCTGGCGTCGGAGAAATTCGAGACCACCAAGCAGTTTGCCGATGCGCTCCGCATGGACGGCATGACCCGGCGGCGGAAACTGGGGAACAACGTGGCGATCAGTCTGGAAACGCCCTATACGTTCTTCGCCCACTTTGGGCAGACCGGCAAGGACATTTACCGGATGCTGCGGAACGCGCAGGACCATCAGGAGATCATGGCACGGGATGTGGCAGAGAAGGTTCACCAGATTCTGGGCGACGCGAAAACCGGCATCCGCGAAAACGCGGTGACGTCCATGAATGAGGAAGTCCACCATTTCACCACAACAGAAGGCCACGAGCTGGATCTGACTACGGCACAGGCCATGGAGCTGTATCTTCTGAGCGAACGCAAGCAAGCGGAGGATCATCTGCTGAAAGGTGGCATCGTGCAGCCGGAGATCAAGCTCCCCGGCAAGACCAAGATCCCCAGAGGAACGGACGTGATCCATCTTTCCGCAGAGGATATCCAGTCCATTGTGAAGGTTTTGACCCCGGAGCAGATCAGGATTGCGGACGGTTTGCAGAAACTGACCACCGGTGTTCTTGCCAACTACGGTAATGAAGCCAGTATGAAAGCCTACGGCTATAAGAAATTCACGGAGCAGGACTACTGGCCCATTAAATCTGCAAAGGAAGCACTGCACAGCTCGCAGGAGAAGGACAGCGGGAATGTGCGCTCCATTAAGAATATCGGCATGGCGCAGGCGGTGAAGCCCAACGCGTCGACGCCGTTGAGCATCCGAGGGGTGTTTGACACCTTTGCGGACCACGCTTCTGACATGATCGACTACGCAGCGTGGCTGTGCCCCATGGAGGACGCGAACCGGCTGTACAACTTCCAGTTCCGGGACAGTGAAGGCAATCTCGTTCAGACCGTAAAGGGCTTTTTGGAAGAGAAGGGTGGACAGGGATCTCAGCAGTACTGGCAGAAGCTGATGGGCGACATCCAGAACGGCATCAAGACCAAGGATTTTGAACCGCTGACGGATAAATTCGCAAAAGGCATCGGAAGCTTTAAGGGCGCTGCCGTTGGCGCGAACGTGCGTGTGGTCATCCAGCAGCCGACCGCCTTTTTCCGGGCAGCCGCCGTATTGGACCCTGCTGACATGGCAAGAGGTCTGACCGGCGGCGTGACGAAGGGAAACGGATGGGAAAAGGCTTTGACGCATTCCCCCATTGCCATGCGGAAGGACGTGGGCAGCTTTGACATTTCCTCCCCCTATACCCTGAATGACCGTTTTTACGGCAAGGAGGGGATCGCCAACAAGATCAATGACAAGGCTGGCGCTCCCGCAGGGAAAGCGGACGCCGTTACCTGGGGCGCGCTCTGGAACGCCTGCGAGTGGCAGGTGAAGCGGGAGAGACCCAATCTGCGGGCTGGCAGCGGTGAATTTTACAGCGCAGTCAATGAAGTGTTCACCAGCATGATCGACCAGACGCAGGTGGTAGACGGCATTTTGCAGCGCTCCAACATCATGCGCGGCAAGAGCGACCTTGCCAAGCAGGCGACATCGTTCATGGGCGAACCTATCATGAGCCTGAACGTGTTCATGCGGGCATGGGACAATATGCGCTATGAAGAGAACCCTGCCAAGCGGAGTAAGGCCATTAAAACCGTGGGACGTGCGGCAGCTGCTTTGCTGGTTACGGACGTAGTTAACGCACTGGCTCAGAGCATCGCAGACGCAGGGCGTGATGATGACCCGGACAAGGAGTATTGGGAGAAGTTCCTGACGGCGCTGACCGGCATTACCGGCAGCGAGAAGACCACCAAGGAGCTGCTGCAGCATATCGTTTTGGAAGGAAACCTTGGGAGCAACATCAACAAACTGGGAAGTATCCCGTTTGTGAAGGATATTCTTTCCCTGACGCAGGGGTACAGCGTATCCCGGACGGACATGCAGGTGTTTTCTGACATTGTATCTGCCTCTAAGGATTTCACTGCAAGCATGGGCGGCAGCGGCAAAAAGACCAGAGAAGAAGCGCTGACAAATATGTTTGCAGCCTGTTCTAAACTTTTCGGCCTTCCGGTGGCCAACATCAAGCGGGACGCAATGGCGGCAGCCCGGACGGCTGTTCAAGCTACCGGCAGCGTAGCGCTGGAATATGAGTTTGAGAAATTCACATACAATATTTACAGCACCGCAAACAAAAGCCGATACATGAATCTGGCGTTCAAGGCGCTTGAGCGGGGAGACTTGACCACCTATGAACACATCCGCAAGGAGCTGAAAGACTTCATGGCATTGGACAACAGCTCCGTTGACAGCAGTATGCGGAGCAAGCTGGACAAGGAACGGGAAAACGATGAGGATTTCAGGCTCCCGGACGCGGCTGCAAGTCTGATCGGGGCAAAGGACAGCTACGATGACAGCGAGGGCGAGGACAAATTTACGGAAAATGATCTCAGCTCCGATGACTACATCGTATACAGCCGCAGGAAGTCCGAGCTTTACAGCTCTATAGAATCCGGGTTGGAGGACAGCCAGGTGTTCATGGCTTTCGCTGACGAGCAGAAGAACAAGGCCCTGTCCAGCGCGGAGACCTACGCCAAAAAGACGGCACTGCACGAGACGGACAAAACCTATGAGATCACGGACAAGTGGGTGTTAAATGCGCAGGAGGCACAGCAGAAGTACGGCATTAAGCCGGAAATTTATGTGGCGCTGAAAACGCAGGTGTCCGATTTGGAAAGCGTCAAGGACCGAAATGGGGAGACGATCCCCAACAGTAAGGGGCTGCTGATCATGCAGGCGGTGTACAATATGCCCGGTCTGAGCGAGAAGCAGCGGAACGCACTTTTTGAGTATCTGGGGGTAGGCAAAAGCATCCGGCATTACAACAAGGCGCTTGTAAACGAGAAAGTTCGGAAGAACGCCCGTTTGGCCGGGAAATAACGAAAGGAGATGTGAGGCGGCGGAAACGCCCACGGGATATCCCGTTCTGCAAGCTGAAACTGCGAGCATGAACAGTGAGCATAAGGCGCTACGGGCCATGCTATCCGGCATGGCCCCCAAGCGGGCGGAGGTGTATATTCAATCCTTTGAGCTGCCGACAGACGAGGAATACTGCCTTGTTCAGATTGACGTTAGGCGGCAGTCTTACACGCAGGTTTCCGGGCAAATGAACGTATCTCCAGAGTACATCAAGAAATGCAGACGGCGAGCCTATTCCAAAATCACTGACGCCGTTAAGCACTCATAAACAAGAACCCAAACAAAGACCTTTTTCAGGCCGTTTGTTTGGGTTCTTTTTTTGTATCATAAAAATAGAAAGAAGGTGCTGACATGATGTATCCATACGGCTATCCACCGTCCATGAGAGTGTCCCAGCAGGAGATTATCCGGGTCAACGGCAGAAATGGCGCTATGTCTATCCAGATGGCTCCCAGTAGCAGCGTTTTGGTGCTGGATGAAACGGCGCCCCTGGTATGGCTGTGCCAGACGGACGGGGCGGGGTATCTCACTGTGACCCCCTTTGACATTGCGCCCCACCAGGAGGCCCCACAAGTCAGCGTGAACGATTTGAGCGCAAGGCTCGCACGATTGGAGGAGATCGTCAATGGGAAATCCGATGCTGCCCCTTCTGAATCAGAATAATTCCGGTGTCAGTCAAGCCGTGCAGATGTACAAGGCGTATCAGACGGCACAAAACCCGGCGCTGATGCTCCAACAACTGACGGCGCAAAACCCGATCCTATCGCAAATCCGGCAGATGGGGGACCCGCAGCAGGCGTTTTATTCCCTCTGCCAGCAGCGTGGCGTAGACCCGCAGAGTATTCTATCCCAATTCAAGTGATCCTGACGGGGTGCACACCGTTTGGAAATAAATGAACGGAGGACACACCATGAATGAAGGTTTGACCCCTGCTGACATTGCAGCTGTAAACGGCAACAATGGTTGGGGCGGCTTCGGCAATGAGGGGCTTTGGCTCTTCGCAATTCTGGCCCTGATGGGCGGCGGTTTCGGCAACTGGGGCAATCGAGGTATGGGCGACCGCAACGCCACCGTGGGTGACGTGCAGCGGGCTACCGACTTCGCAGCTCTGGAACGCCAGAACAACGAGACGGTGGCAGCAGTCCGGCAGGCTGCCTATGACAACCAGGGAGCCATCAAGGACGGCAACTACAACGTGCTGGGAGAAATCCGGGACTTGCAGTCTGCCACTGCATCCGGCTTCGCCAGACAGCAGGAGTGCTGCTGTGAGACCCTGCGGGCGATTGACGGCGTGAATTACAACGCTGCCATGAACACCGCCAGCATCAACGCCAACACCACTGCCCAGACCCAGAAGATTTTGGATGCTATTTCCGGCAACCGCATGGCTGACATGCAGAACCAGATCAACCAGCTCCAGTTGCAGGCAGCCCTGTGTGGCATCCCTCGCACCACGCCCTACGGCTACGGTATCGTGCCGCAGTTTGCTGGGTGCAACAGCAACATCTAAAGGCCCATTTGGCCGGATTACGGGCGGGGCCGGTGCTCCGCCCATTTATTATTAGGAGGTTATTTGTATGAGCTGCAAATCTTTAATCTACACTGCGATGCAGACCCCGACCGCCGTTGCGGTGAATGGCATTATCCCTCTGGGAACCATCGTCCGGCGCTACGGATGCAACTGCAATCTGAACGGAAACGGGATCGCCATCAACGGGCAGGGCTACTACGATGTGGACGTGTCTGTTGAAGCCGTACCCGACGCCGCCGGAACGGTGACGGTTCAGCTTTTGAAGGACGGCGTTGCCGTCCCCGGCGCAACTGCTGCCGCTACGGTGGCGGCTGTTGCTAATACCGTGACGCTGGCGTTCCCTGCGACTGTCCGGCTGGGCTGCTGCTCCACCGGTTCCGTGCTGACCTTGCTGCTGACCGGCGCGGCTTCCACCGTCAACAACGTTGCCGCACGGGTTGAGAAGATCTGAGGTGGACTATGGGCATGAACAAAGACCAGATCGCGGAATATCTGGAAAAGCTGGAATGTGGAATCACTGAATATATGCGGATGCCCGCCAGTGAACGGTCTGCCTGCGCGATCCGTGGGATGCTGGAATGCTGGTCTGCACTTGCCGATATGAAGGACTGCACCCGCACGTCTGACGGCTTCACGGAGCAGGACGCGGCAGAGTGGTCCACCATGCTGCGGAACGAAGATGGGACTACCGGCCCCCATTGGGGCGTTGACCAGACTACCGCTGTTGCGGAAAGCATGGGCATGACCTGGGAAAAGGTTTCCCGGCCCTGCTGGTGGATCACCATGAACATGATGTATTCCGATTATTCCGGCGTGGCGGAGAAATACGGCGTGTCCATTGCAGAGTTCTATGCAGATATGGCAAGGGCATTTCTGATGGACAAAGACGGTCCGGGAGCAAAGAAAAAGCTGGCGGCGTATTACCACGGGATCGTGGAACATGAATAAATTATGCCCCCGCCTACAATGGGCGGGGGCGTTCTATAAATTACATTAACCATTTGGTTAGGTGCAACTATGGAATTAAAGGAAATCAAAGTCTATCCGGCGATCTTGGTACAGCCGGATTTCTTTTAGCTTTAGTTTCCAGAACACTTTTTTGTTTTCTCTGCTAAGTTCTTTATAAATATCCTGCCATCCGGAAAAGAATGCCTCGGAAAGGTCTTTCGCGGATTTTGCCGGAGGTTTGCGAAGCAATGATTCAGCGGATTCTAACTGCGCCGTCAGATCGGCGTAGCGTTTTGCGTATTCATCTTTGGCGATCAGATCGTCGAGATACAGATCAGAAAGTTTAGCTAACTTCTTTTGCAAAGACTTTGCTTTTTCCTCAATTTCTTTGCTATTCTGTTTGGGTTCGTCTTTGGTATTTGCAAAAATTTCAATCTTTGCGTCAATCGTTTCCAGTAAATACTGTTCAATCGTGGCTTCCATAATATTTGCATGATTGGGACAGCCCTTATACTGATAGGCGCCGTCGCAGCTGTACACATAGGATTCGCCGTTTACGAGCTTGCGCGGCCTGCCGCCGATCCTTCGCCCGCAGTCTCCGCATACAAGCAGCCCGGAAAAGATATACGTTCGGTTCTGGGCCACCTTCCGTTGAAGCCGCCTGCGCAGCGTCTGGACGCGGTCAAACTCTTCTGCGGTTAAATATGGCGGGATCGACAGATCGTGCCATTCTCCGACATAGCCGCGATTGTCCAGCATTTTGCTTGCGGTGCGGTATTGCAGTTTCAAATTGGGGACTGCGGAGATCGCATTGTGGATAGATCCTGTTTCCAAAAACACACTGAAAAACGTTTTGACGTCCGGCTCTGCTGCACGGTCGATCACCGCAAATTTCCCGTCGATCTTGTATCCTTTCGGCAGATGGCCGGTGCAGACTTCGTTTCGGGATTTCTTTGCGTCCAGCACCTTCTTGATCCGCTCCCCTGTCCGGTCTGCTTCGTCCTGCGCGACGGCCAGCATGATATTGATCTTCAATCGGCCTGCGGCGGTGGAGGTGTCATAGTCCTCGTAGATGGTTTTCCAGCACACGTTATGGGCTTCAAGGATCTCCTGCACCTTATAGTATTCGCCGATGTTTCGGAACCAACGGTCCAGCTTCGTGACCAGAATAATGTCAATTTCGTTCCGCTGGACTGCGGCCAACAGCTCCATCATGGCGGGGCGCTTTTCTATTTTCTTCCGGGCTGAAAAACCGGCATCCGGGTAAATGCCGACAACCTTCATCCCGTTTGCTTTGGCGTATTCCTCCAGATCGTTTTGCTGATCATGGATGGAAAGGCCAAACTTCGCCTGCTCTTCCGTACTGACGCGCGGATAAAGCGCTGCGCGTAAGACATTCAATATTGTCCCCTCCAAAAGCCGATATTCAAAGCGTGCATATCCACAAATACGCACCAGCACAGCAGCAGGCCGATTGCTATGCCCATAATCAAAATCACGCAGTTCCGAATCCGCAGACCCTTTTCCATGACGTGAATGGTATAGTTTTGCACGTCAATCATCTCCCGCTTGTTGGACAGGCGCTTTTCAAGCCCGTTCTTTTCCGCCTGCAAGGTTTCTTCCGTGGCGGTACAGTGATCGCCAATACCAAAAAATGCGTCCAAAGATACCCCCAGTGCCGCACAGATACCAGCTGTGGTATAAAGGGCCGGGGATTTGGACGCATGGGCGAAGAAATTATTAACGGTGGAGAGGGGGACGCCGGAAGCATCGGCAATGTCCTGGGCCGTCATGCCCAGCGCGTTCTTTTTTTCTCTGCATAGTTCCTGAATCGTCAAAAAAATACCCCCTCCTGCATAATCAGACAAGATATGGACAGGCAGAGTCCCAATTTTGGTTTTGTAACAATTTGCCGGAAGGTGTCGAATACCCAAATTTGAAAATTGCTCTACCTACCCTGTTTCTGCTACGCTTACATCACGGCAAGCCCCCCAGCTTGCTGCCCCCGGCTCCGCCGTTTGTTGCAGAGGCGGCGGGGCGGGGAACCTCTAACTATTTATCCTCCGCTTCCATTCTTAGCTTTTCCATTATGGCGCGATAATCGTCTGGCATAGGTACCCTCATAAACTGTTATTTTGGAATTTTCCCTGACTTTATGATAGGCAACCATTGATCGCTTCTGTTGCCGAGGTATTCCGGCATTCCAAGTTTTGATGCGGCTTTTGATGTTGCATATATGACTTTGTAGAGGTCAAGGCCAAAGTCGGACAGGGTGTCGCTGTAATCAGTTGTTACATGATATTGACGCCCCCAGTCACCGGATATTCCGGCATGGCGGGTCAGGAAGTCAAGAAACTCATTATAGTAACGCCAAAAGCTTTCTTCATAAACGGGTTCTACTTTATTTGCAGACCATGAATTTACCTTGAAATACCATTCCAGCATTTCCCGGCGATATGCGTCTGCGATGATCTCACAATGCGTACTGGCGTTTTCCCCCATCTTAAGATCGGGCGGCAACGCAGAGTTGACCCATGGCTTCATCTCGTACCCTCTGGCTACGCTGAGGCAGCCCTCTATATAGTATTTCAGGCTGTCGTAGTTCTGATATGAAGTAAGTTTATCATGCCAGAAAATGAGAACATACGCTTCAAGGCCAGCAATTCCCGCAGCGAGTGCCGATAGAAAGCCCATGGGCAATGCACCCTCTCTCAATGCAACATATTTTCTAAAATTGCCATTGCAATCGCAAAGCAGAAGTACTATACTCAAAACATGAATCGAACGAATGTACGAACGAAAGGAGCGCGGAACATGGACGACGCAGCAATCGAACGGCTGGTGACGTTATGGAAGCACCTGCCACCGGAGGAACAGCTTACATATCTGAATCAGTTGGAACGTGCAGCTGCTGCGCTTTCTGTTCCAGATACGCAATCTCGCGTTCCAGAAAATCAGGAGGAAGCTTTGCAGCAGCAGCTCTGAACCTCCGCTCCAAATCGCTCTCGGCCTGCGGGCCGGGGGCGTCTTTTTTTATACCTGCTAAAGCATCATCCATCTTGATTTTTTCTTCGGCAACTGGCATTAAAGCAGAAACGATTTGCCCAAACTCACGCAGTTCCGATTCCTGAACGCCAAAAAAAGCGCAAAGTTTATCAATGGTTGCTTTGTCAGGGTCTACATCAATTCTTTTTTCCCACTTCTTTTTCCAGACGCTTACCGTCCCTTTATTGATGCCCGCTTGGATTGCAGCGGCAGACGGAGAAAGGTTTTTCTTCATGCATAGTTGCAAATATACGTCATAAAACACAAAAAATCACCCGCTGTTTTGGTCAGTACATAAAAAGTTTAATCGAGTAGACTTTTGGGTGAAAACCACTTGACAAGTTTAACTGATTAGACTATACTGACAATAGTTGAAGCGATTAGACAACGCTACCGCTCACCAGATATTTCACTGGCGTTCCTGAAATGTGGTACTTGTAACTGCAATTTCATAGTATCACATAAGTTTAATCATTTCAACCATTTTTTTATACGGAGGTGAAAGAATTGCGGGCTTTATGGGCAGGGCAACTGATTGGCGATATGTATGACGCCCATGTATCCGCGCGGCAACTTGCCGACTATATGGGGCTGACGCCTGGATACGTCAGCATGGTTCTGAACGGGAAGAAAACGCCGAAAGGGGCCGAACAACGGTTCCGAGCGGCCCTGCAAGAGATGTGCAAGGGGAAGGAGGGCGAATGAAAGAGTTAATCAAGGTTACTTATGAGAATGACAGACCTGCGGTGTCTGCGCGAGACCTGCACGATTTTCTCGAAGTGAAGACAGCCTATAAAGACTGGTTTCCGAGAATGTGCGAATACGGGTTTACCAGCGGCGAGGATTTCAACCCGCTCAAAATTGAGCGAGTTCAAAACGAGGGTGAGCGCGTAGTTACTCGAACGGTTGACGATGCAGTTCTCACCATCGACATGGCGAAAGAGATTTGCATGATCCAGCGCAACGAAAAGGGTAAGCTGGCCAGGCAATATTTCATCCAGTTGGAAAAAGACTGGAACAGTCCGGAAAAAGTCATGGCAAGGGCGCTGCAAATTGCGGAGCGGAAAATCAAGAACCTTGAAGACAAGGCGTTAGCAGATAAGCCGAAAGTGTTGTTCGCAGATGCGGTATCTGCATCTCACACGTCCATTCTTGTGGGGGATTTGGCAAAGCTGCTCCGTCAGAACGGCGTCGATATTGGACAGAACCGCCTGTTCAAGTTTCTACGGGAAAAAGGGTATCTCTGCGGCGGCGGTGAGCGTTATAACCTTCCCACACAGCGGAGCATGGATCGCGAATGGTTCCAAGTCAAAGAGACCACTATCAACCAACCGGACGGCAGTATCCGCGTGACGCGGACAGTGAAAGTGACCGGCAAAGGCCAACAGTATTTTATCAATTTGTTCCTTGCTGGGGCATAAAGAAAGCGCCCCGCACGGTGCGGGAACACCGAACGGGGCAAGGTAAGAACAAAGACAGCAGTTCTTGTGCTGAGTATAGCACAGGAACCGCCGAATTGCAAATCATAATTTTTGCCGAATGTGGGAATTTATTTCCAGTACGAAATGGAGGTAAAAAGCATGACATTTGAAGAAGTGGCTTTGATGCTTTGGGCGCGGCAAAACCATTTGGAGATCGTTTCTGTGCGGTTTGTGCCGAAGGAAGAGGGTAAGCAGGAGGAGCAGAAGAAATGAGCTGGAACCTGTTTTTTATGAACCTGGGCGTGGCCTACGCGGCCACTTGGGTATTCAAGGTTGTAGATTTCATCGAAGGAGGGACCCGCATGAGAAAGCATGAACGGCGCACCAGAGAGCAGCGGAAGGCGGACGCCTCCGCATGGATTGGCTTTAT
>ENA-UEPV01000803-UEPV01000803.1-human-gut-metagenome-genome-assembly--contig:-NODE-803-length-21104-cov-40.595853_pt1 | contig 21104 bp, 40 predicted proteins | sample MGYA00242942_ERZ507925 | MGnify/ENA primary metagenome ERZ507925 (study PRJEB26167, sample SAMN06115453) | human gut metagenome | host: Homo sapiens | place: China:Fujian | collected 2015-08-26... | reverse complement strand
CACATCTTCCCATTCCAGTTCCCACGCAGTATTTGCACCCAGCGTTTTCTCTGCCAGCTTGTGCAGCGTGTCCCGCCCACGGGCTTGCTCCTTCGGCGGCTCGTGAATCTCCACAGGTTCTGTCCTGTACGGTGATGCCGTAGGTTTAGGTGCATCGTTCTGGGCCTTTTTTTGCTCTTCGTGAGCCTTTTCCACCATTGCAATGGCTTCCGGTGGCAATTTCCACTCGGCATAATCCGGGTTCACCGGTACCGTTTCCGCAGGTTCATCTTTTTGCTCCGGTTCTTCCGGTGCAGCACCCATAAACCGCGCATAATCCTGTGCGCTGCGGTATGCTTCCATCAAGCCGATCTCTCCGGCCTTCAACCGCTCCTTGATGACCTCATTCTCGCAGGATGCAATCACGTTCAGCCGGGCAGCAGCGCCGGTGGACAAGCCCAGAATGCGGCAAACCTCGTCCCGCACCTTACCTTCCAGTTGTCCGGCTGCTTTTTTCTTGGTCAGTGCATCCTTTAGCGCCTCGTACTGCGCCAGACGCTCACCGTCGGTCAGGTCGCGGGCGGTAGCGTTCGCCGTGATGAGCGCTATGCGGTCATCCAGTTTGCCGTGGCTTTCCCGGATCAGGCAGGGGAGAGAATCAAACCGCGTGTCTCCAAGCGCTGACAAAATCCCGCACGCCGCCCAGCGCCGGTGCCCGCTGATCAGCATATATCGATCCGGCTCGCCCTCTACCGGGATAACTTCCAGCGGCTGCCGGAGACCGTTTTGCCGAATGTCATCCCTCAGGTTCTCTATATCGCCGAGGGTGTAGATCTCGTCATTATCCGGGTTCGGGATGATATTCCGGCTCGGAATCATTACCACCTGCATCTGCTGCCCCGCCGGGGTGACCGTCTGGCTCTGGGCGTTCATCAGTCCGTTCAACAAACTAGCACTCATTGTTTTACCTCCTTCGGCGGCAGCGGCATCCAGCCCACAACAGGTCGATCTATCTGGTTGTTGTAAACATCTTCAGGGTCGAAATAGCGGTATTCCCACCAGCCTTTCGGGATTTTGTAGTCGTCCCGCTCTTCGTCGTATGTTCCCCAATCGGGAAGGTCTTCCCAGTAGAAAGCACTCTTTTGGGACAAGACTGTGCCATCTTCGTAGTGAGCCGTCGTAATCCCATATCCACCGCAGGCGGTTTCAAACAGAATCAGCACATCTTCTTCGACCTTCGGCGGGTCTGTTTCGGGATTTCGCCACTCAAAAAGCGCTTCATAAATCGGAGCAGATGGAACATCTTTCAGCAGCGAATCTGCAAGGCCTATCAGCATTTCGGCACACGCTTCTTCAATTGCGCCCTTTATAAAATCTTCTGCATTGCCGGACATCATGAGCTTTTCGGCGTCGTCTTTGCGCTTCTGGCCAGTTCCTTTCCAACTTTCTGCAACTTTTTCCGCATCAATCAGTCTCATTCATTCGCCCTCCACGCATTTTTTAACCAGCTGCGCCAGTGCCTTATACTGGGCGCTGGTCTTAATGTTCCGACAGACCTTGTGCACCGGCAAGTGCCGTGCCTTGGCTTCCTTGACCTTCACGCTGTAGTCGATGCGCAAAATGCTGTTGTCCGGGTTGCGGAAGGCGGGCAAGTCCATGTTGGCGATCTCGTTGATGGTGTCCACACTGTACCTGCCACGGGTGTACTTGGTTGCCAACACGCCCATCACTTCCAGCTGCGGGTTGTAGGCATCCCGGATGGCGTCCACCTGCTCGCGGATCTCATCCATGCCGTCCATCGCCCACTCGTCGCAGTCCACCGGGATGATCACCCAGTCGGCGGCAGCCAGCGCATTGACGGTAGCCATGTCGATGTCAGGCGGGCAGTCGATAATGCAGTAGTCATAGTCGTTGTGGATGGTTTCCAGCGCCTTGCGCAGCCTGTCCCACTGCGGGCGCAGCACATCCAGCATCACGTTCTTGTTGGCCAGCAGCATCTCCATGTTGCTGGGTGCCAGATCGACGCGCTCAAAGTCCGTCTGCATGATCACATCCTGCATTTTGGCGTTCAGGGTGAGCACGTCGCCCATGGTCTTGCGTCCGTAGGCGAAGCGGTTGAAGAACTTTGTGGTGTTGCCCTGCTTGTCCAGATCCATCACCAGCACCCGCCGGGACCACGTTTCCGCCAGAAGGCAGGCGAGGTTGCAGGCGGTGACGGATTTTCCCACGCCGCCCTTCAGGTTGATGATCGCGATTTTTGCCATTGTTCTCATGACGATATCCCCATTCTCAAATTCTTGCGGCTTTTGCGGCCTGCTGCTGGATGCTGTCCCAGCTTTTTGCAAACCACGCAAGCCATGTTGTGCATTTCTTGTAATAATTCGGCGAGCACGCCTTACAGGGGCAGCTCCGGCAAGGGCTGCTCTTTGGGAGAGGGTAGAGCGCCTCGTTCCAGATCTCCTGCATCAGCGCCTACCTCCTCCGCCAGCTGCGATGCTGTTGCCCTTTGCCTGATAGTAATGCTCCATGGTGGTGGGAGCGTTCAGCAGCACCGCCCGTATGTAGCCCCGGATATTGTGGACAGGCTTTGTGCTGTTGAGCAGCGCATCCAGAACGTACTCGATGTGCTGGCTGGTAAGCTTGTCCAGCCGCTTGCGGATGGATTGCGTGGTCTGCGGATACTGCCCGATGGTTTGGATCATGCTGGGGCAGCAGTACATATCCGCAATGTTGTCCAGCAGTTCCTCCAATTTCTCAGGCTCGTACCGGCGCTCCAGCGTGTCCAGTTCCAGCTGCTCCCGGAAGCGTTCCAAGACATCCTCTCGTGCGGTATCCAATCCATCCATCGCATCCGTTCCGCGCTCCTCGCGCGGATAGATAGGTTTCCCTATAGGTTTCCCTATATATTTCCTGTCTACACTTTTTGTAGGGGTCTGGATACACTTTTTGTAGGGGTACGGATACACTTTTTGTAGGGGTACATTTTTTGTAGGGGTACATTTTTTGTAGGGGTCTGCGCCATCCTCCGGCACCGTTTCCGGCGCCGTGTTTCGGACTGCAGCGTACTGGTTCACGAGGATGCCGCCCACCATGGTTTTGTGCTCCTTCAGCAGCCCCTTTGCCACAAGTTCCTTGACGATGTTCCGGGCACCGTTTTCGCTCAGGCCTGTCCAGTCTGCAAGGTATCCGTACCCGCCCTTATAGACGCTCTCGCCATCCTGAGAGAAGCCGTAGATGATGGCATACACGGTCAGCTCGTTGCCCTTCAAGCCAAGTTCTGTGCGCATCCAGCGCTGCAGGACAACATAACTGTCCGGTTTCGGTTTTGTTTTACTTTTCACGCCTTATCCCCCCCTAAAACGGCAGATCGTCGTTATCGCTTATCACAGCAAAGTCGTCTGCGCTGCCCTGTGCAAAGCTGGTCTGTGCCTTAGCCTGTTCCACATGGCTTGCAGTCTGCTGCTCATAGGAGGGCGCATTCTGGCCGTCCTGACGCTTTGCGCCTGCAAAGCTGATATTATTTGCCACAACCTCCACTGCCGTGCGGTTGTTGCCGTTTTTGTCCTGATAATTCCGGGTCTGCAATCTGCCCTCAACGGCAATCATGCTGCCCCTCTGAAAGTACTTGGACACAAAATCAGCCTGCTGCCGCCATGCCACGATATCAATAAAATCTGCCTGCCGTTCCTGACCCTGCTGCACATAACTGCGGTCGCACGCTATGCGGAAGCTGCACACACTATGCCCCGCCGGGGTGGTGCGCAGCTCTGGATCAGCGACAAGCCTGCCCATGATCGCTACAACGTTGAGCATTTCAAATAATCCTTTCCGACCACCGCCATCCACTGGCGGTGACCATACACATCCTCAAAACTGCGCTGCGCCTGCTTTTTCAGGTACAGACGCAGCTTGTGGTCAAAGTGGGCGCTGTAGCCCGGCTCGTTGTGGTGCCGGTGGCAGAGATAGACTTTCAGGCCGTACTGCTCCGCCACCGGGCGCAGCGGACCGTTGAGCACATGATGCTCCTCTAAGTGCTTAACAGTCTCGACGCCGTACTTCATCCGGCAGACGTAACACTCCCGCCGGGTCTGCATAATGGATTCAGACAAGGAACTCACGCCCTTCCAAGATTCGCTTGTAGGTTTCTGCGTAGGGGTAGATCCTAGCCGGCTTAAACTCGCAAGTGACGGCATCCGCAAGCAGCACAAGGTTCTCGCCTTGTTCGATGCTCTGCCGAAGCTTCTTCATGTACTCCACAAGGCCGCGTGCAGTGTTCGCGCAGACGCCCTGCGCCATCAGCAGCTTCTTAAACCGTTTCTGCGTCATATAATCACTCCTCCTCGTCCAACATGCACATATCGAAAATTGTTTCATTGGTAAACCGTAGTGGCAGACCAAAATTACGATTTCTGAAAAAAACGCATTCTGACATCCCCGAAAAAGTAAATGCATCCTTTGCGTACTGAATGTACAATTGTGTGACAGACAAAAGTTTTGGCCAAACAGTCAAAATAAACTCCTTGTCTTTCAAGTGCTTTCCGCGTTCTAAAAGCTGGTACAACCGCACAAGCAGCTTGTATTCGTAAGATGTTCGGTCAATCATCTTTTCGGCACCTCCTGCCACTCTTGCCAGTAGGCGGTAACATTGGGGTCGTTGACGCCCATTTCCGCCAGCCGGTCAAATATGCCGTCGATCAGCTGCCCCATCTGCTCCGTGGTAAAACTGCTGGAACCCTGGCTGCACTTGACTGTGCAGCGGTTGCCGTTCAGCAGCTCCACAACGTGCACCAGCCGGTAAGACTTGCGCAAGATGGGCACAGCACCCACCGGAACCTCCAAGTAGTCGAACGCCGCACCGTACTGCTCCAGCATTTCGGTGTAGCAGTCCTCCGGGGTGATGCCGCCGGTGCGCCCGCCGTTGTAGTGGTCTGCCATGATGGTAAGCAGCGCCCACATCATACGGTTCTGGGGCAGCGTACGGCTTTTGCGTTCGAGGTCTACCGACAAAATCAGATGCAGCGGCTTGCCGTGCGCCAGCTCGTCCAGCTTCTGCCGGATCTGTGTTTCCACAAACTCCGCAGAGTTTTCCACGACCACCCGCCGGGCGACCGGGTCATATACCACCGGCAGCTTACCGATCACGCCTCTGGCCATAAGATTTTCTTACCCTCGCCGGTGATAAACTGCACCATGGTGATGCTGCCGGCGTCATCGTAGGCGAATCGGTCGACCTTCAGGCTGGTCTGCAGCCGACAAGTGCCCTTGTCATCCTTGACGATGGGCACCTGCGTGCTCTTGAGCACGATGTCGTCCAGCTCCATCACGTCCCTGCCGACACCCCAGAAGGAGGCAGCGGACACAAAGCTGGTGACCTCCCGCATCAGAGCCGGGTCACGGCAGGGGAGAGAAAGCCCGCCCGCGTCCTTGTACACGAACTCCCGCTCCTGCGGGCTGTATACGCCCACCTGACACCACAGCCGCCCATCGGCAAAATAGCGCCGCATGGTCCAGCCCGCAGCGCCAAAGGTTTTGTCCATCATATCGCGCACGGCATTGGCGCCGGGGAGCAGTTTCAGCTTGATTGCATCCTCGCTGATGGCCTTAATCAGCACTGAGACCGCCTGCGGGACTGTCTGCGGGGCTTTTGGCACTTCAACGGGAAACTTGACGTCTGGGGCACAAACAGCCGCAGAAGCGCTCTTCTGGGGCCTGCCGCGCCCGGAAGCTTTTGGCGTTGCCAACCTTACCACCTCCATCAGTAGGGGCTGGAGGTGGCGATCTGCGCCGCCTCTGCCAGTGAATACTTGTCGATCATAACGCGCATCTCCGCAACCACCTGCTGGATGGTATCCGGCGGCAGCTCTGCCATGCGCATAGCGGCAATGGCGTAGCCGGTTGCGGTCTCCTCGTAGGTGGGGGATTTAGGCATCGGGCTCATCAGCGTTTGCAACCGCATCCAGATCCTCCTCCGCTTCCAGCGCTGCGTCATTGTACGGGCATCCGCGCACCTGGCTTTCCAAGATGTTGCGGCAGAAGGTGCACGCATCCCGCGCGTCCTGCACGCTGAGCGGCTCTGCAAAGTCCCGCATCACCTTCATCATGGCTTCGCCGGCCTTCTTGGCCTGTGCGCTGTACTGGCGGCGGAAATGCCCGCTTTTACGTTCGTGGATCATAATACATACCTCCATAAAATATAATGTGTTTTTCGGCAAATAAGCAAAAATGAATTTCTTCGCATTGCAGTTGCTTTTCTTTGCCTTTGCGCAGCTTCTCCATGCGCTACGTAGCAATGCTGTTGCCATGCGCGGAGTAGCTTCTCTTCGAGTTGCCTTGCCTTTGCAGATCTCGTCAAATCAGCGCATCGCCTTAGCGTTTCCAGGCGTATCAGTGCCATGCCATGCCGCTGCAAGGCATTACGGTTCGTGGCTAAACCACGCCATCGCCTTACTTGATAATTTCATAGGAGAAACGGCCTTTGCCGGAATTGCGCCACTGGCCGATGCCGCGCAGAACGCCATAATCAAGCCATTCAAGGACTGCCTTCTCGTGGGAATCATCCATGCATAGCACTTCAAACTCACAAGTAGAACCTGCAGGAATCTGCTCAGAGTTGGCAAGACTTACGCGCTCACCCTGCGCGGTCTGGGCGCGGAGTGGACGCTGACACTCAGTCATCTCACCGCTGGCATGGATGGGAATCATCCGGGGCGAAACAAAAATCAGACCATCAATGACCTTCTTGTAGGCGGTGATCTTGCCGGATTCGTTCACGGCCTTTTTCTTTCCGGTCTCTGTTTTGCCGCCAATACGGCTTAGCATCCCGCAGGAATCCTTGAAGAAACCCTTGATCTGATAGTCATACAGAACAGGTTCTCCATCATCATTTCTGGGAAATACCGTCATACCCTTATCGGATACGAAGTCCGCTCCCAGAGCTGCCACCTCATCTTCGATAGTAGCAGCATCTGGGGACTTGCTGGCAATGAACTCTCTGGCAACGTTCTGGTTGTTAGGCCATGTGCCCAGCACAGGCTCGATAAACGTCAACTTTACTTTAATTTTTTTCATGACAATCACCCTAAAACCCTTTCACATACGATTTGTTTGCGTGCGCATTGCGCTGGCAGCGGCTTTTGTTTATCCACCTGCCGCTATTGGTGTAAAACCGGAAAGTTAGCTCTGAAGCCCTTCCTGCATTGCCGTTTCCAGAAGATGCCGGAGATCTTCCAGAATGTCCGCGTAGATCTTTCTCTCCCGGTCGGAGATGCGTTCATCTTCCAGCCGGCACTGATACTTGCCTATCAGATAGCAGATCCGCTCGCGAGTACGCATTCCATTCTTGCTTGCCATTTCGCGCCACCTCCAAAAAGTCTTAATGCTCTTCCAGCCCCTCCAGCTCAGACATAACGCCGAGGATGCTCTGGATCTGTGCGGCAGCCTTGCGGCCATCCAGCACCATGTACTCTGCGTTGTCCCGCTGGTACTCCTCGCTTGCGTCCAGATAGTGCTCAAAAGCGTTCATGCTGTCGTTGCAGATGCTCATGGCAGCCAGCACCAGATACCGGCTTGCGGTGGCGATCTCGCGGGTCGGTTCGCCGCGATCCACGCTGTCCTTCACCGCCTGCGCCGCCTTTTCAGGGTCGATCAGCCTGCCCGCCGGGGAAATGTTGCGGGCAATAGCACCCTCCACAACGTCACCCAGCACATTTCGGATATAATCAAAGTCTACCAGCGGCTTGCCGGTGATAACGATCTTCGTATCTTTCATAACGTTCCCTCCTCAGTAAGTCCCAAATTCCTGATCCAGCAGGGTGTCCAGCCGGATGGTGTTGCCGCGGCCGGAGCCTTCCTGCCCGGCCATGTTAGACCAGCCTTCCGGGTAGCGCTTGCGCACATACCGCGCCGGGATGCCCATACATACGCTGACCTGCTCCAAAGTCAGCCGGATGCAGCCATATCGACCAAATATAGCAGCGTAGCTCTCATGCCACGCTGCGGGTCTATTAGATTTCGCCACGTTCCTTCAACTCCTTCTGTCTGCGCTGCCACTCCTTGAAGTGGCCGTAGCTCATACCCTTCGCTGCGGCAGCAGCGTTGTCATCCACGAGCAGGTCGTGGTTGGTCTTGGGCTTTTCTTTTGGTTTTACAATGCCGGGCTGCACGCCGGTATCCGCGCCGCCCTTTCCGTATCTGCGCTTTTTACAGGCATCGCAAAACATTTTGCCGGGGTCCACGCCGTACATCATCGTGCCGCACTCTTTGCAGGGCTTGTCCACCTTGCGGTGCTCGCCGCGAGGAAGTTTCTCCTTCGGTGCAGGCTTTGGCGGCGGTGCGGGCTTTTTATCCTTCGGTTTTTCTGCCCGAACCCGCCGGGCGCGTTCTCTTGCTAGTTCCAGATGCACCTTCTCGCCGCAAGTAAGGCAGTACCTACGGTTCGGAGAAGACCCCGCCGGGAGCGCCTTGCCGCAAACGCTGCAATACCGCACAACGGGCGGATTTTCGCAGTAAGTGCCCTTGCGCCGCATATTGCAAACGCGGTTAGTCTCTTTTCTTTTGAGCTTGCGGCACGCATCACAAAATCTTCTGTTGCTCCCGGCGCTTTCCGGCAGCACCGCGCCGCATATTTCGCAGCGGTGGATAGCATCACTCATGGTTCCGTGCCCTCTCATAGACCCGCTTCCGCGCCGCACTTCTCCGGGCGTTCTCGGCGCGCATGTACTCGTCCCAGCAGCACAGCAGGTAAGGGGCAAGCACCAGCGCCGGCGCGATGATCATCACCATCAGCCACATCTCGGTGCAGGCTGCATGGTAGGGGTCGCGTCCCAGGGCGACCATCAGATCAGCCAAAATAAATGCACAACTTCTCATACCATCAAACCTCCTATGCGCCATGCCAGCGCCATGATCATGGAAAAATACGCCAGCCAGACCCACATCATTTTGCGGGGCGGCTTTGTGGCGCAGATAAACAAAAAAGCCATCAGGCAGCAGCCTGCCATAAAGCACATCAGACAAGCCAGCATCCGCGTCACCTCATTCCCAAAGCGGTCTCGATCAGTTCTTTGGGCGTTTCGTTGGGGTAGTGCCCGGACATATACTTGTCCACAACGCCTTTCGACAAGCCCGCGTGCAAGGCCAGTTCACGGTTGCCCCAGCCAAGCATCATTTTGCGCTTGGCTACTTCGGCTTTCCATTCAATGGTCGGCAAGTTTTCCACCTCCATGGTTGAAAATCATTTCAAAATATCGCTATAAAAACATTGCCAAGCCATACGAGATGGTGTAAAATGATATTGCGGTTATCATTTTTACTCTTGGCAACATTTTTGGGTTTAGGGCAGAAAGCAGATCGGAAGGTACGCGCGACCCTCTGCTTCTTGCACCCGGTGCCCGCGCATAGGCACCTGATCAACAGGACGGTGTGGGGGAAGAGCCCCTGCTGCGTGGCAGCCCTGTGAAGTACCGGCAGCGATCGGAGAGTGTGAGGACTTCTGGTCAGCCGCTCGGTATGCTTGTATTATAACTCAAATAAACTCAAACCGCAATAAGTTTAGTTGAGTTTGTTTGAGTTTGTAGGTTTGCACAAAAAAGGAGGTGAGATTTTGTTCTTTGATAATTTTGATAGATACTGCAAGAAATTCGGAAAAACCAATTCCGAAGTAACCAAAGCGATTGGTCTTGACCCATCGTCCTGCACAGGATGGAGAAACGGTTCTGTACCAAGAAACAGCACCTTAAAAAAGCTTGCAGACTACTTTGGCATTACCGTTGAAGAGCTTATGGGCACAAAAAAAGAGCCCGCCGGGATGGACGGGCTCCAATGGGAATGGGCTGATGTAGAAGCAGCCTATAAAAATGCAACGCCGGAAGCGCGTGCAGCCGCAAAAGCCGCCGCGCTGGCTGTGCTGAAAAACGGAAAAGCAAAGGAAGAGTGGCCGCAATGGATTTTGAGCAGCTGGTGCTATCCACCGACGAGCTGAACACGCTGCGTGTGATAGCACAAGGACCGGTGGATCAGACCGCCGAGTGGACAGAAAGAGTAAAAACGCTGTACGAGAAAAAGCTTGTCGAGACAAAAGTCAAATTGGAAAAAATGGAGATAAGAAGCTCTGTGTATCAGATCATCACGGACGGGAAATTGTATTTGCGCTATATCGACCGCCGTAAAAGCGAGATGCACTTTGCAAACACAATGTCAGTTCTCGCCTTTATGGTTTCCGTCATCGCTCTGATCGTCTCCATCATACGTTAAGTACGGCACCGTCTTTGTGGCAGTTTTGGCAAGGTACCAATCAAAATAGGATGTAAGCTTTTTGTGCAAGAGCGAGGGCACCTGCATGGCAACCCCGAAGTCTACACCGTTTTTGTTCATCTCCAGCAGGATCTCGTCTACGATCTGTTCCACTTCCGGTAGGTCGTCTTCATAGCAAGACGATTTGAAATCAATGGTGTATTTGTTGAGATCGTTTTCATCAATAGCGCAGGAAACGTGGCCGGATCTGTAGCTTTTTTCATAAGCGGGCGACTTCTTCTTGCGGAAAAATTCGAACATATAAAACTCCTTTCCTGTGCGGCATCCGGTTCAGGACGCCTGTGCAGCATCTTCGGTTTCGGAATGCTCCAGCAAAACGCTCATTACAATGCCCCACAGTGCGGGATGCTCTTTCAGGTAGGCAAGAAATTCAGCGTCATGCATAAGTAACACTCCTTTTTGTTGTATTTTGTAATTCTATGTTACAACTGTTGTCGTTAAAAATCAAGAGAAAAGAGGAATTTCAAATGAAAATTGCGGAAAAATGCAAAGTTATAGTGGCGAGTAGCCTTGTGGCAGCCTTGATGGCAAGCACTGCATTGCCCGCACTCGCCGCCAGCCCCGCCGGGGACGTTCCTTTTGCGGTGCTTGCGCAGCAGAATGACGTAAATGCCGACAAGGTGCAGGATATCAAAGACGCACTGGCAAACATTGATGTATCATACGAGGATGGCATCTGGCTTTTTGAATCCGCTTACGAAGATTACGAAATAGGCAATAACAAAAGCTACATGATGCCGTATGTGTATTCAAACGGTGAAACTGTCCGGTTTGGTATGAGCTTCACATCTCAGGATACCGAGGGCTATTTTTACTGGAACGATGTAGACGTTCTGATTGGCGAATACAATAATTATACCAGTCAGACGAATTATAAGTTCAAAAAAGTTTCACGCCAATACTATCCCGATGACCAAATTTTTTATGAAGGCGTATCTTTTGGCGGGAACGATGAGGATATGGACTGCCTGAGCCGCATTCTAAGTGCCGACACTGCATATCTGCGTTTCAATGGCGCAAAGGTCAACGGAACGCAAAGAACGCAGACGACGATCATCGATAGCGAAAGCCGACAAGGCATGACAGATATCATCAACCTGTATAATCTGCTGCAAAGCGCTACGGCTGAAGAACGTGTAACGGCCGCAAAAGCTGTCATGTCGGAAAACGCACCAACAGAAAACGATTTTATTGATGCTCAAAATGATGTTGTAACCCCGGAGCAGGTGGAAGCACTGATCAGCCAGATTGCCCCGGTTACTCTGGAAAGTGAGACTGCAATCAATAACGTACAGGCGGCTTTCAATTCCATGCCGACAGAATGGCAGTCGATGGTTTCTAACTACGATACGTTGCAGCGCTATCAAGAAGAACTGGAAAATCTTCAGGTGGATGCACTTGCCGAGAAGTTAAACAATACGGTTTACCGCGAACACGATGATGTGGAAAACGTGGACTTTTTCTTTTGGAAGGATGCCCCGTTGACAAATCAGGCTATTTTTGCATTGCCGTATTTCTGCGTAGTCGATAACAACGTTCAACCGCTTCGTATGATGTATAGCCAATTTAGAACAAGCTGGATTTTTTGGAACACAATCGTTTATTCAATCGATGGAGAAGTATATAGAAAAACTATTGACAGTTCCAAAATCGAAAGAAGAACGGTTACTCAGGTCTTAAGTGGCAATGTTAACACATGGGAATTGGCTGATGACGTTGCCGATCCAGCTGAAATTGAGATGTTAAAAAAAGCTATTACCGCAAAAAGCGCAGTTGTCAGATTTAAAGGCGACAGTATGCAGTCGGATTGGAAGTTGAGCTCTTTCTCGAACAGAGATATAAAAAATATTTCAGGAACGTTGCAAGCGTATGATGCAATGCTGAATGCTTCTCCGTCTGTGCGTGCAAGAGCGCTTGAAAAAGTAGAAGCGCATAAGCAGGGGAGTAAATTTCTCAATCTCTCGTATTGATTGCTGAGTAGAGGAAAGAATAATGTCAAGAAGAAGCAGACCATACAACGGATACGCCGAGAAAGAAGCAAGAAGAAAGCGCCAGTACAATGCGTATCGGAAATCTACCGCTGGAAAATTGACAGATCTGTTATGCGATATTATCATTGCCGGTATCATTTTGGCGTGGAACGTTACGGTTTGGATATTCAAGCAAGTGTGGATGTTCTTGAAAACAATTTTTTCTCTACTTGTACAAGATGTGCAACGAATATACGAAAAGCTTAATAAAAAATAAAGGTGTCCACTGTGGACACCTTAAATGCCCTGCCGACAAAGATTGACGGCGCGGTTAAAGTTCCTGTTCGCACGGGCAGGAGGATGCCATCGGCGCTGCAACGATGCGCCCATTGACATTGCGATACCGTGCACCGGGGTCGTGACCAGCATTGTGGTCTTTAACAGCAGTTTTCAGGATCTGGAGGGCGGCATTGTAGGCAGACCCATCAGACCCGGCCTGCGAAAGGTGATAGACAAGCTTGCGCACGTTGTCCTGTGCGTAGTCGTAGAGCATAGCTTCCTTGGTCTTTGTGTTGGTCATAGTTTTTAGCCCTCCCACGGTTTGCGGCTTCCATCAGCGTTCTGCGGTTTGGATGCCGGCATACCGTCAATGATTACCATATCTTCCGGGATTTCGTTCAGAACCTTGATGTTATCCATTATTTTTGCACTCCTTCTGGATTTTTTTGACAATTATGTTATAACACGGAAAAAGGAACAGATTCGACATCAAATTTTGGAAGTTTATGGTAAACCAAAAAAGACAGAAAAACAGTCGAATTTTGTGTAATTGTCGAAAAAAAGGGGATGTTTGGGAATGGATGATTGGGTTTTGCGTGTTGCGGAAACATTAGAAAAAGCAAGAGCAGTGGCCGGAATCAGCCAAGCCATACTTGCGAAACGAATGGGCGTAAGCCGACAAAGCATAATTAAGTGGGAACAGGGAATCAACGCGATCTCCTTTCCCATGATGATGCAGTGGTTCGTGGGCTGTGGGGTTTCGCTGGAGCGGTATCTAGATTCCTGCATCCACCCGGGGCTGCTGGAGCGGCTGGAAGATGGACCCACCGACAAAGAAAAACGTCGAATGCTGCACGAGGCCATCGAAGAATGCAGTGCATACGAGGTAGACGCGCTCTTGTACATACGCTACGGTGCGCACGGGTCGGACCACATCGCTGTTTTGTCCGAGATGTTGGCAAATTTGCACTGCCCGCTAGATTATCGTGTAAGTCATTGTGTAACTATTATCAACGATTGCAAGATGGCTAAAGCGCGAGGCAGTGACCCGGACCCAAACGGATTTCAACCGGAGATGGACATTTTATGCCAAGCATGCGATTGTGGAATGGCAGCAGCAGAAAATACAGAGGACGTCTACTCTATAAACAAGGAGGCGATAGAGGATGCCAAGAAAAAGAACGAAACGCGCTGATGGGCGGTATGAGATCAAGCGCAAAATGCCAGACGGAAAGTATAAGCACTTCATGGGCGCTACGGTTGCAGAAGCAACTGCAAAGTATGAAGAAGCCTACCGGCAGGCAACACTGGAAGAAAGCAAAAATAACGGCGGTGCTACCTTTCGAGAAATGGCAATAGCGTACAAAGATTACATTACAGGCTCGACAAAGCCGGTAAAACGTGGTACAATAAACGCCTACGTCAAGAATATCCCTCCGCTTCTGGAATGCTTTGGCGACACGCCGATGGCCGACATTGACACGCAGGCAGTCTGCGGATATATGGAGCGCATGAAGATGGACGGCAAGGCACTGCATACTATCACCAATGCAAAAAGCGTGCTGTCCTGTATCTTTACCTTCTGGTGCGCCAACTATCACGGAACCAGTAACCCGGTTCTTCTGTCAAAGCCGCCCGCCGGAATGAAAAAGGGAAAGCGATTAGAGCCGACAAAAGAGCAGCGGGATATTATTGACGCGCATCCAGAGGGGTGCGGTTTCTGGGCACAGCTGTTCGAGTACACCGGGCTTCGTCTCGGCGAGGCAAACGGTCTGCAGTGGAAAGACGTAGATTTTGAGCAGAACGCGATCCATGTGCGTTCTGCAATGCCGTGGGACCGTAACCACGCCTATGAGGAAACGCCAAAGTCAGAGAAGGGATACAGAGATGTGCCCATCCTGACGACCTTTCGCCCGATGCTGCTGGAGCAAAAAGCCGGTCACGCGGACACGGACTATGTAATGTCTGGTGAAGCAAAGCCGCTGTCTCAGTCGCAGTATGAGTGGCGCTGGGCGATCTACTGCCGGGATCTCGGCCTGAGCGAGAAGCAGGAGAAACGCGCCAGGATAAAGGACAAGCCGGGCGAGTACAGGGTGTACTACAAGTGGAAAGCACTTGTAACGGCGCACCAGTTCCGGCATTTTTACGCGACAAACCTTTTTTACGCCGGCATCCCGGACATGGTGGCCCAGAAACTTATGGGTCATGCAGACATTTCAACGACCCGAAAGATATACCAGCAGCTGCGCGATGAAGAGGACAAACAGTACATCGCAAAGCTGGATGCGTATGTCCAAAGCAAAAAGTAGGTCTGCAAAAAGTCTGCAAAGCTAAGAAAAAGCACGACTTGACGCGATATAAATGGGGTTCGAGTCCCCTCCCTCGCACCAAATGAAAATCCGCATGAATGCTGGAAAATCCAGTGTTCATGCGGATTTTTTGTATTTGAAGTAGTTCGGATACTATCGAATATTAACCAATATTTGCACTTACTTGCAATCCAGAAGTCTGCAAAAAGTCTGCAGACTTTATCTGTGTTCTACAATGCGTTCCCAGTACTCGACCAGCTTGCCGTCCACAGCGTCCTCGTCCTGCAAGAACGCTGCAGCCATGTCTGCGTAGAAGTTGGTGTTGTCTACGCTGTACATTTTTGCGACTTTGCCGTAGTCGCTGTACATCATGTTCATGGTGGCCCAGAAGTCATTTTTGTCGCAGGTTATGCCGCGCTGTTTGGCAACATCCTGCGTCTGTTCCAGCGTCCAGTGACAGCCCTTCGTGCCGTCAGCATTTACCATGCTGTCGCACCATTCCTCCGCTTCATCGTGGGTAAGGTGCTTGCGTGGCATCTTGATGGAACGGCTGTCAGTACCGCCATGCTCATACTGCCCAGACCGTTTGTCCCAGTCTCCGTTCTGCGAAAAGCCAATTTGCGGCATCTTGCGTCCATACTCTACGTCAGGGTAGCGGGGGATAGGGTAGGGGTCGATGTAGCGGTTCTCCTCCTGCGGATAGTAAGGATAGCGGTCATTGCCATCTTCCAGCTTGCGCAGACGGCGTTCCAGTTCACGCTCCCTGCGGTCACGCTCTTCCTCAAGGCGGTCGCGCTCCGGCTCACGGTTTTTGTCGTGGTCACGGAACATCATCATGCGGCGAAAAGTGTTCTTGCCCATAATCTATACCTCCTCAAGAAATGGACGCAGGCGCACCGGCGTGGGAACGGCAGAAGCAGCCAAGATACTTAAACGTTCCTGTTCCGTTCGCAGACGTTGCCACACGGGTAGCGTAACGGGTGCGGGTGTGGATGCTCTCGGCGGTTGCCTGAGCGCAGTTGCAGTCGGTCAGAGGGTATGCGGTCGTGCCTGCACCGATGGTAATGACCACAGGGGCGTTGATGGTGGTCGTGTCCGGCAAGCTCTGAGCAACGACAATGCAATACTTTTCGCCGTTCTGGTATGCGCCAGCAGGGATGTTGATGGTCAGAGTATCGTCGGCAAACGTGACTGCCTGACTGATGACCAAGTGCGGGCAGAGTTTGCAGCTTGTTTTGCAAGCCATAGTATTTTCCTCCTAAAAAATCAGGGGCAGAGGTGTCTTACCCCTGCCCCGATGGTTCACCCGGTGTTATCGGGGAGTGTGTTGGTTAGCAGCAGCCGCAGCAGTTCACGCCCACGTTGGGGTTTGCCACCTGATAAGCGGGAATCGGACGAGGATTGACCCGGTTCAGGATGGTATCAGTCTGCTGAGACATCACGGTGGTCAGAAGCGCATTCTGGCGATCCTGGGAAGCGGCGAACTTGAGGTTCTGGTTCTCGGCGGTCAGAGTGGCAATCTTATCCTGCGTGAAGTAGTCCATCATGCTGCGGAAGTTGGCGTTGCAGTTGTCCACGATGGCACGGGCGTTGTCTGCGATAGCCTGACGGGTAGCGCAATCCTGCTGTGCAATGGTGTACTTCAGGTCGCCGATGAGCTGCTTGTTCTCGCAGTAGCAAGATGCCAGCTGCGTCTGGATAGCGGTCTGACCTGCCTGCCGTGCGTTGCCTTCCTGCATGATAGCAAGGCTGATGGCATTGTCGCCGTTGGACACGCTGCGTTCCAGGCCGTTCACGAGCTGTGCGTTCTGGTAGCCGAGCTGACAGATAGCGTTGTTCACGCTTGCAAAGCCGTTTGCGATATTGGCGTTGACGCCGTTCATCTGCGCCAGCTGGTCATAGCCCAGAGAGCAGATGCCGCTCTGGATGCCAGCCAGAGAACGGGAAGTGTCCTGCTGGTAGAAGCCCTCAGACAGAGCCGCGCGGGTATCTGCGCCGCCCTGACCGGTTGCACCGGTGCCCACCAGATAGGGGATGTAGCTGTTCATGCCGTTGTCACCGCCGTTCCGGCCATAGCCGTTTGTGCCCCAGCCGAAGATGATAGCGAGGATAATAACCGCCCACAGACCTTCGTTGCCGAAGAATCCGCCGTTGTTATTGCCGCCGTCCTGCCCAGCCAGATAGCCAGTTGCAAAATCGTCCATAACAAAACTCCTTTCAGTTTTGCGTTATGCTATCCCACCGCCGTATGCGATGGGCGAAGCCAAACAAATGCGGTTTTTGTCAAGTCCGCAAAACTGAGAAGCGTTTCGCTTAGAGGGATGCTTATTTTAGGATTGTTAAGTCAGCTTGGAGGGTTTTCTTTTTCGTCTTTTGGGTCATCCCAATTTTTGCTGGCAGCACCGAAAATGAAGCCAAGCATTAAAGGAACCCATATTTTGTCATCGCCACACAGATTGTTGATGTCAAAATCTTTTTCGGAATGGCTGTTTTCAAAATCATCCATTGCAAAGTCTCCTCACTTCGGAAGCGTCAAATTCAGGACGCTTGCCAGCTGGTTCAGGTCGATGCCACGCTCTTTGGCGAGGTTCTGCGCCATCGTTCGGAGTTGCGCTTCGTTTTTGCCCTGAATCAGGTTCAAGCCCTGCATGATAGGAGCATTCTGCCCGCTTAACTGCTGGATAAGACCCATCGGGTTTTGTCCGGCACGAGCCAGATTTGCAAGCTGCATGATAGGGCTGTGAGTAATCATATCAAACGGAGAGGACATCGCTTATTCTCCTTTCTTCGCTGCGGCAGTGGGTTTAGAAAAGCTCTTCTGCCACTTTTCCAGTTCATCCAGACGGTGGACGAGGGTGTTGTACTGCTCAATAGGCACATACTGCTGTGTCGGTGCAGCGGTCTGCTGTGCCTGTTGTGCTTGCATCTGCCGCCATGCTTCCGGGCTGTAAAACTCCTGCACATAGGATTCGCAGGTGTCTGGGTTAAGCCGCTTGCAGTAGATCACGCCGCTGCGCAAGTCTGGGCAGTAGGTCGGTCTGCCATACAGGTCTGAAGGTATTGCCAAAAATTCTTCCCTGCTGGAAACAGGTCTGCCGAGCAGCCAACCGCCATCTTGTGCCGACTGCTGAACAGGCTGCTGCCCATTCATCGGCTGCGGACGCTGCGGTTGTGCCTGTTGCATCTGCGTGTTCGGCAGGGAAGTGGCAAGCCCTACCGTGCCCATGCCGCCGTAAGGATTGACAGCTTGCTGCGGAACGTAGGGCGCTCCGGGTGTCGTATAATAGCTCATAAACATCCCTCCTTGTGCATCCAGTGTACCGCATCGGCAGAAAACGAGAGACAACGAGCGTCAAACGAAGGACAAAAAAGAAAAGCGCCCACACGGAAAAATCCGCATGAGCGCTTAACTGTTAAGGGCTTCACAATGGAAGCAAGCCTAAAATATCACGTTTCAGCTTCCACGGCAAGCCTTTCGACAAAACTAGTGCAAATAATACAAAATCCCCCACTTTGCCTACAAAGTACCCCGCGTGGAACGCAGGGCTTTGGCAAAGCAGGGGATTTTTTGTAAAATCAAGAGCGGAACCGCCCACAGGCAATGCCGCTCTCTACAAAGGCCGTAGCCTTTCAAATATCCGCCCTAATGCGCTTCTTCGAGAGGCCGGGAGGATTTGTTGAGATTATTATACCACAATTTCGTGCAAAAAGAAAAGCGGCAGACCCGAAAGCCCGCCGCTTCAATGCGTTTCGTGAGAAATCGCACCCAATTGAGATTATCGTATCACACATCCAGCATTTTTTCAATGCCTTTCAGCCGGTAACCTATCGCCGTCCGGCTGTAATGTGTCTGTGCTGCAATGTCCGGCAGCGGAAGCCGCTCAACGTACCGCAGTAAGGCTATCTTACGGTCAACCCTCCCAAGCGGTGCGTTTTTGATGGCGGCTATCATCCTCTGTCTGTCAAGTCCTTGCAGCGCAGCGGGCAGCACCACGCGAGCCGCCGCCACAAGTAGCGCCGAGCCAAAAAGGCTGCGGCAACTGTCCGGCGTTGCGCACCATTACAGGGACGTTACCGAGATGGTCGATTTTGCCGCATCTCTTGATTTCACAAAATCGTTTCTGCTCGTATGTAGTGCTTGCCATGATATCCTCCTTACTGCTTTTGCAGGGCTGCCCTTGCCCGGTCAAAGAAAAACTGAATGACCTTGCTCATGGTCTCTTCGGTGATAGCCCAGCTTACCAGCTTGCCCCACCGGCTGTTGTTCAGGTAGGTGCGCATCATCTTGACGCACCACGCCTTGCGCTCTGCGCCGCGTTTCGTGCCCTGAATCTCCCGCTCTGCTTGGTCAATGAGGTCAAGCACCAGCGTCTTGACCGCCGCGCCATAGCCCAGACGGATGCCGCCAAGGGCGTAAAAAACGAACCCGCCCAGCATCAGCAGCAGCGCCGCCCATGCGGGGAGAACAGACAAAAGCTTAGTTACCAGTGTTTCCATGCTTGGTTACTCCTTCCATTAAATAGTTGTCGATTTTCGCCTTGCTGGCTTGCATGGCTGCAACGTTGTTTCCGGTCAGCTGCGATTCCAGCAGGGCGCGGACGGCTTCAAGCGTCAGGCGGTTCACCTCGTCGATTTCTCCAAATCTCCCAAGGTCGCGGGTCAGGGCAGCACCATGCTGCAGCTGTCCCTGTTCCAGCGCACCGATGCGCTTTTCCATCTCGTCCAGCCGCTTGTCCTGTGCGGCGTCCGGCGCTTGTGCCTTTTTGATGTACTTGTGGATGATGTCCAGCACCTTGTCCAGCGTGATCGCCGCTGCGCACACGCTGCCAAGAATGCCCAGCACCCAGAAAAGAGCCTGTTTTTCACTCATGCGCCCTCCCGAAGACGGGTCAGACCCTTCTTTGCAATAATTTTGGCGTAGTCCTTGTAGGGCACAGACAAGTCCACGCCGGAAATCTTGCCCGGTATCGCGTCTACAACGCCGGGAATCTTGCCCTTGCTGGTGTACTGCCACAAGCCGAACGGCCAGCCCGGTTCAGGCTTCTTGCTGCGGTAGGCTGCAAGCCACACATCGTACTTTTTCAGCGCCGCGCCGGTCATGTACAGGTTATCACGACCGAAGTACAGCCCGGTGTACAGCATGGCGTAAAAGCCCCAGCGCTCTACAGTGCCCAGCGCATGGGCGGCAATGTCAGTCAGAGTTTGTTTGTCGAGCGGTGCTTGCACATAGCTGTCCTCAATGTCCACCGCAACAGGCAACTGCACCGTCTTGCCGGTCAGCGCCTTGCGCAGCAGGGCAAGCTCTGCGTCTGCCTCTGCCGTATTGACCGCCTTGCAGTAGTAGTACACGCCGCAGGGGATGCCCAGTCGCTGGCACTCGGCGTAGTTGCGGGCGAAATAGGGGTCGATGTACGGCTTGCTGGGTGCGTCTTTGGCACTGTTGCCCAGTGCACGCAGCATCACGCCGGAGACAAGTCCGCTTGCCTTGACCTTGTCCCAGTCGATACGCCCCTGCCAGCGGGAAACGTCCATGATAGGGAGCATGATATCAGTCCTTTCTTTTTATGTTGGTGAATAGTCAAATAAAAAGTCCTTTATTCCCACAAATACTTTCGAGTGGCTTTTCTAATAATTCCGTCACCATCTGACCCGATAATAATTTCGTCGCCATTAAATGTAATAAATTCTGGTTCAGACCGAATGTCAATTTTATGACAGCCAACATAATTTCCGTTTAAGTCATAGACAACGACAATATTTGGTTCTGAGTATAGTGAGTAAATTAAATTATTATTGTATTCTATTCCCTGCATTACGCAGCCATTTTTTATTGGCTCAAATTCTAGCTTTATGTTAAAATCATTATCGCATATTGCAAAGCTATAATTGTTCCATACGCCATTTTTAGATAGTTCCAAAACATATTCATTACTACCTCTAATATATGCTATTCCACCAATTCTTCTTCCGGTAGTCAATACGGTTTTACTCGACACAAGTTCAAGGGTTTCGGGAGACAAAAACCAAATATTTGTTTCCGAAGTACCACCATGAATAACGACAATAAGATTTTTTGTTGAATCGTATGTCATATCTCCAGCGTGCTTATAATTGCCACTCGCACTCAGCACTTCTGTTTTGGATGTCAAATCATACTTATGTATCGTGGCAGTTGTGTCGTCAGTTTTAGCATAATATAGATATCCATTAGCGAATACTCCGCCTTGCATTCTTTTCAAATTCGATGTTTCCAGTA